>TARA_R110002167_G_scaffold104536_2_pt1 | contig 96612 bp, 89 predicted proteins | sample TARA_R110002167 | Tara Oceans TARA_R110002167 (sample SAMEA4398238) | marine metagenome | biome: Polar Biome; feature: [MES] marine water layer (ENVO:01000295) within the mesopelagic zone...; material: water (ENVO:00002006), including particulate matter (ENVO:01000060) such...
ATAATTAAAACAGACTGCCGCGGTAAAGGTATAATTTAAATAGACGGTGGCGGTAAAAACAATAAAAAAGGTTAGCGAAATCGCTAACCTTTTTTATTGTAATGTTCGTCACGTGGTGGCGAACATAGCAGTGTTAACGATTATTTCTTATCGTCTTTTAAGCCAATACTTTGCATCCAGTATTCAAAATTAACTAGATTTCCCGGTAACACAATACGGCTATCAGGTTTGCTTAAACCATCTAACTGCTTCATATATTGTTCACCAAGTTGCATACGTAATGCACTTTGTCCGCCTTCAGATGAAATAACCACCGCTAATCGTTCTATCGACTCTGCAGTTGCTTTCGCTAAAGTGAGAATTTCTTGCGCTTTACCTTCGGCCTCATTAATGCGGCGCTGCATTTCACCTTCAGAGCGGTTAATGGTTTCTGCCATCACACCTTCTGAACGATTAATTTTACTCTGCTTATCACCTTCACTTTTGGCTAATAATGCCCGACGTTCACGCTCAGCGTTCACCTGCATTTCCATGGCATTTTTAACTGTTTCTGGTGGGGTAATATTTTTAATTTCGTAACGATGCACTCGAATGCCCCACATAGAGCCAGCTTCGTCGAGAACTTCAACCACTTTGGCTGATATCACATCACGCTCTTCAAAAGTACGGTCTAAATCTAAGGTACCAATCACAGAACGCGTAGTGGTTTGAGCAAGTTGAATAGCGGCATAACGATAGTCAGTAATACCATAACTGGCTTTAACGGGATCGGTAACCGAAATATAAATAACCCCATCCACTTCAACATTAACTTCATCACTGGAGAAACATTCTTGTGGCGGTACATCAATAGTTTCTTCTTTTAAGTCGTGGATATAAGCCACTTTATCAAGGAAGGGGATCAGTGCATGGAAGCCTGCATCTAAGGTGCTGTGATACTTACCTAAACGTTCAACAATGTAAGCCGACTTGGTCGGTACAAGACAAATAGACTGGAATAATTTCAGTACAAAAATGGCAAAAATAACGCCCCAGATAGCCATCACAATCAAATCAGTATCAATTCCGTTAATCAACATTAGCGTGCTCCTTTTGCTGATGAGTTTGATACGGCATGAGTCACTTGCTCCATACCTTCAAAAAAGCCTTCTAGCTTGGCCATTTCCGCTGGCACAACAGAAACTTGAGCTTCAGATAAAATTTTGCCCACTTGGCCAATAAACTGTTCTTTAAGTAACATGTTCATAGCGTCATTGCCGCCATTTACTGTTAAGGCTTTGCAGATCATTTCCATGCCTTCAGCTTTCGCGTTAGCAATAATGGAAATTTCTTGCCCTGTACCTAAAGCCTCGTTAATACGCTTTTGTTTTTGACCTTCAGATAAATTAATCGCTTCTTGACGTTCACCTTGCGACATATTGATCATTGCAGCTTTTTCAGCATTAGCTAACGTGATTTCTGCACGCTTACGGCGTTCTGCTTCCATTTGTTTTTCAAGGGTGTGAATAACCTTCATTGAAGGCGAGATATTTTTAATCTCATAACGTAATACTTTGATCCCCCAAGGATCTGAGGCTTTATCAATTTCACGCACAATGGATTCATTCAAACTGTCACGCTCAGAAAACGTTTGCGACAAAGTTAGCTTACCAATTTCAGAACGCATGGTTGTTTGCGCTAAGTTAACCGCTGCACGGCGATAATTTTCAATACCATAGCTGGCAAGCTTGCCGTCCATCACCTTAAGGTAAACTAAACCGTCAACTTCCAATTGGGTGTTATCTTTTGAAATACAGCTTTGCGGTGGCACATCTAATACTTCTTCACGAGTGTCGTGGCGATAAGCAACCCGATCGACAAAAGGGACAAGAAAATGAAACCCTGGCTGGAGCACGGTACGAAACTTACCCAAACGCTCAATAACATGCACTTCACGCATTGGCACAATTAACATGAGTTTGAACAAAATAAACATTACAAATAAAAAAACGATTGTTAACACAAACATATCTACTCCCTTTTAATCTGACTTTCCTAGATAACACTTAACGACAATCGCAACACGACGACTTCGACACAATATTTACAAAACAATAATTGCGAAACTACAATTACGACACAATATTCATATCTTAATAAACTGAATTTATGACACTTAAGTACTCGATAACCTCAACTCACAGTAACAACTCACGGCAACAAAAGCTTATCAACTAAATCGCTATACAGAATCAATAATCGGTTCAACAACAAAAGCTATATTATCCCGACAAATGATCCTGACTTTGGTGCCTTTTTTTATCACAGTACCATCACCTAAAGCAGTCCAATCAGTACCCAAACAGCTAATTCGACCGGTTTTTTGACCAGGGCCAATGGCTTGTTTAACGATAGCGACTTGATTATAGAGATCCGCCTCTTCATCAGTATTATCGACATGAGAATCGCCGCCCACTAAACGCTGGGTCACATGACGAAAACTCAGTAATAACACCATTGAAGCCATAAACCATAATGTCAGACTTTGTACCAAGCCATCAATAATGCCAACAGCTTGTGCTGATGCGACAATAACGCAAGCCGCACCTAATAAAATAACGATACCACCCGGAATGATAATCTCCGAGATCATCAATAACAGCCCAAGCACTAGCCAGACTGCAATCGGATTTGAAAGCTCCATATTCTCCCCCATAAATGAGAATGTCCGTAAATTCACTATAACAGCTTTATTTATTATTGCGACATATTATGTCAAAGCGTTGTTACGAACAGTAAACGGGACAACAATTCATCAACTTACCATTACCGCAAGAATGTGTATCGCTAATAATGAGTATTCCTATCAAAATCTATATTGCTGCAAAGTGACGTCTTATTTATCACCATAGTGATATTCGTTAAAATTAGATAACAGCGCCAATCAAACACTTTATGCGTTGCATCACACTAGCAGTGTTAATACCTGCCATAAGATTATATTGATGATGAAAACAATGAAATCTGTACATTCTAGTCGGTTTTAATTGTGCTCTTTCAAAATATTGAATATATTGCGCCCCATTGTGCACGATTGGGAATAATAGGTCACAGATTTAGCCTCGATCGCTATAAAACTTACCTTTAAACTGTCAAAATTGACGTATCTGATCATTTTACTAACCGGAAGAAAAATGAAAAAAATCTGCCTTTTAGCCACACTTGTACTCTCACAAAATGTTTTTGCTGACGATATAGTCCAATGGTGGGATGTTAGCGCAACTGTCTTGCATGGCGAAAACTATGACTTAGCACCATCAGAAAGACAAACTACCATCACCTTAGAAACAGCCGGTGGTTGGAAGTATGGTGATTGGTTTGCATTCCAGGATTTTATTAATTTCAATGGTAATAATAACGGTGTTGATAGCACGACTTATGGCGAAATATCTCCGCGCTTTAGTGCTAGCAAAATATTGGGCCAACCAGTGAGCTTTGGTGCGATAAAAGATGTCTCTTTAGCGTTAACTTACGAAGAAGGCGAAGGCCCAGTTAACAGCATGCTTTATGGTATTGGTGTGGACCTTGACGTGCCATTTTTTAGCTACTTACAACTGAACACTTACCGTCGTGATGCAATAAGCAGTGGTAATATCAGTGATGGTTGGCAGTTTACGCCAGTATTTAGAATCGACATGCCAGTGGGCAATGCCAATATTATTTTTGATGGTTTTATTGATTGGGTATTCTCTGCCGACAACAACGGCTACGACGAAAACCTGCACATCAATCCACAAATAAAGTATGACTTAGGTAAAACATTGTTTGGTGATCACAAACAAAACAAACTGTTAGTGGGTTTTGAATATGATTACTGGCAAAGTAAATACGGTGTTGCGGGTATCGACCAAAATACCTATTCAATTATTGCGCAGTATCATTTCTAATTTATGCCGCTATTGATATAAGTTAGATAACAAAAAAGGTGCCTAGGCACCTTTTTTAATGATTACATTTCAACACTCATTGATTGGAGGCAATTTGTTTTGCGCAATCAGTTTTAACACCATCAGCCTTAACACAATCTGTTTTTACACAATATCTTGTTTTGACGTGATGGTTAAAACGTTAGCTTAAGCTAACAATTTTTTCGCTGCTGCTACAACAATAGACACTGCACTTACTTCAGTCTTCTTCATTGTCGCTTCATCAGGGATCTCTTGCTGTGTGCGGTTTACAATAACACCGGCAACACATGCTGCACGCCAACCTTGAGTTGCACACATTGTAAATAGCGTAGCTGATTCCATTTCATAGTTCAGCACACCCATTGACTGCCACTCTTTCATAGAGCCAACATAACGCTGAGTAATGCGACCAGAAACAGTATCGTAACGCTCTTGACCTGGATAGAAAGTGTCAGAAGAAGCAGTAATACCAATGTGTGGCTCTAAACCAGCGTCACGACAAGCTGCAACCATAGCAGTGGTACATTCAAAGTCTGCTGCTGCTGGGAACTCAAGCGGTGCAAAGTGTAAGCTTGCGCCATCTAAACGCACAGAAGCTTGAGTCACAATCACATCACCCACGTTTACGTGCTGTTGGATTGCGCCAGTTGTACCTACGCGTAAGAAAGTTCTCACACCTAATTGTGCTAATTCTTCAACCGCAATAGAAGTTGATGGTCCACCGATACCGGTTGAACAAACAACCACGGCTTTGCCATCGATATAAGCTAAGTAGCTTGTGTATTCACGATGGCTCGCTAAGAACGTTGCGTTGTCCATTAGCTCAGCAATACGCTTAACACGCTCTGGATCACCAGGAACGATTGCTAAGGTAGCGCCATCTAACATTTTTTTAGTTAATCCTAAGTGAAATACATCGGACATTGTGAAAACCCCTTTCAGTTTTGAATATTAAATTCTTATAACCCAGACTTTAACCTAGTCTTTAGGCGGATAAGGTTAACTTGATCACATATAAATTCATAATAGTTAATATTCTTTCGTTAAATTATTACTAACATATGTCCAAAACCCACCAAATACACTGATTTCAGCATAGTTAAAGGTCGACAAAACAACAAATATCATATCTCGCCTAACAATCATTAACGTGATTTACATCAAGTTAACCTCGCAAAAATGGTTTTAGGCTGAAGGTAAGCGTAACCACTGAGCATAAAGTTAATCAGTATTAGATTCAACACATCTCATTTTTCAAACTGTATTGGTGCTGAAGTAAGCATCATTGTTATTGGAATAACATCTCGTTAATGAAAATTGAAATGAGCCCTAACTCTACTGACACAACTTACAAGGAGTAACTTATGTTTCCAGAGTACCGAGATTTGATAACTAAACTTAAAGTAACCGATAAGCACTTTATCAAAAAATTTAACGACCACAATCAACTCGATGAGCAAATTACCGCACTAGAAAAGACCAGTAGCAGTGATGCGACAACTGAATTAAAACTAATGAAAAGCACGAGATTACATCTTAAAGAACAAATATTGGATATTTTAAAAAGTCATCAGCAAGAGGTTTAGACGCGCATAAAAATAAAGGACGCTAGTGCGTCCTTTATGATGTTGTCAAACTACACCATCAATTAAAGGTAATAATCTTTAAGTGGTGGGAAGCCGTTAAAACATACTGCTGAATAGGTCGTGGTGTAAGCACCAGCGGTTAACCAGTACATGCGGTCACCAATCGCTAAATCAACCGGTAAACCATAGCTATAGTGCTCATACATAATATCTGCACTGTCACAGGTTGGACCGGCAATGACACACTTGTCTAACTCACCTTTACGCTCAGTATAGATTGGGAATTTAATCGCTTCGTCCATGGTTTCAATTAAACCAGAGAACTTACCCACATCTGTAAATACCCAGCGCTCTAATGCAGTGTTCGACTTACGAGAAATCAATACCACTTCAGATACTAATACACCAGCATTTGAAAGCAAAGAACGACCAGGCTCTAGAATAATCTCTGGTAATTCATCACCAAAGTCTTCTTCTAGGAAATGCTTAATCTGCTGAGCATAAACACCTAGCTCGTTCGTTTTGTCCATATAGTTGGCAGGAAAACCACCCCCTAAATTGATCATCTTTAGTACGATGCCGTGTTCTTCTTTTAAACGGTCGTAAATACTTTTCACTTTACCGATAGCAGAATCCCAAGCACCTATATCACGTTGTTGCGAACCCACGTGAAAAGAAATGCCATGCGGTTGCAAGCCTAACTCTTTTGCCAATACTAATAAGTCGTACGCCATTTCATTTTGGCAACCAAACTTACGTGACAAAGGCCAGTCAGCTGTGTGTGTACCTTCAGTTAAAATACGCAAGTACACTTTTGAGCCAGGAGCTTCTTCAGCAATCATGCGTAAATCGGCTTCAGAGTCTGAAGCAAACATACGTACGCCTTGTTCAAAGAATGATCGTACATCGACACGCTTCTTAATGGTGTTACCGTAGCTAATACGGTCTGCAGAAACACCTATCGACGTTACCATTTCAAGTTCGTAAATGGATGCGATGTCAAAGTTTGAACCTTTATCTCGCAACAAGGTTAAAATTTCTTTGGCCGGATTTGCCTTAACCGCATAATAAATATTTGCGAAAGGAAAATTGTTAACCATATCATCGTATTGTTTCGCAACGATTTGGGTGTCAATAACTACAAATGGCGTTGGCTTATCTTTAGCAAATGCCTCAATGCGGTCAAACGTGTCCTTGTCATAATAATCTGCAACATCAATCGATTGAAATTGGCTCATTAGGCCAGTGCCTCCTGTAAGTAGGGCGATAAAAGTGTCATTACGAATCTGTAAAAACATGCGCAGTAAACGATATTTTCAATCAATACGCAACGAATTTTTATGCAAAAAGTATAATTTTTTATTCTTCGAGAAATATCAATAACACGCAACGTATTACTCGCTAAATTCACTGCGTTATTGATTGGTTTCTGCGCCTAGAAAGTATAGACATTTGCGAGAAAAATGCCCATTAAGTCGTTAAAAATATTTTCACCGTGATGGCACTTAACACCCATCACAGATTTACACCTTAGAGTAAAAAGTTGTTATCATCCAATTTGATAACATCTTAACGTGCTTCAATAAGGAACATAGAATGAACGAACCCAGTTTAGATCAAGAGCTCCAACAACTGCAAAATGTCTATAGCGTCATCACTGAGTTTGTTGTTGAGTACAGCTTTCAAATTGCTGGTGCGATTATTATTTTCTTATTGGGGCTTTGGGTGGCAAACAAAGCGGCCAATGTTGTCGCTGCTCAACTGAAAAAACATAGCATTGATATCACCCTCAGTAACTTTGCTTCCAATTTAGTTAAAATCATCATTATTGTGATGGTTGCCGTTATCTGTTTAGGAAAATTAGGCATTAGCGTAACACCAATGGTGGCTGCGATTGGTGCCGCTTCACTTGGAGCTGGCTTGGCATTACAAGGAATGTTATCTAATTACGCAGCCGGCATTACCATTATTGTCACCCGCCCTTTTGTGGTTGGAAATACCATTGAAATTAAAGGTGTCAGCGGTGTGGTTGAAATAATTAAACTGGGCCAAACCATATTAACTAATGAAGAAGGCGAACAAATTAGTATTCCCAATAAGCACATTGTCGGCGAAATTTTACATAACTCATTTGCTTATAAATTGGTTGAAAACAAAATAAATATTGATTACCACGCTGATGCCGATCATGTTATCCAATTAATTAATGACGTACTTGCCGCTGCTCCGGCAATTTATCAAGACAAAAAACCATTAGTCGGCATCAATGGATTTAATACTGTGGGTATAGAGATTGGCGTACGTTACTGGGTTCCGACAACACGCTATTTCGAAGAGAAGTACCACACTAACCTCGCCATAATCAAAGCACTCAATCAAGCCAAAATTAAGATACCTTGCCCGGTAAAGGAAATACATTTACAGCACTAGTTTTAGTAGCACTAGTTTAGTAACAAGAGTATTAACAGTGCTAGTATTTACAGTTCTAGTGTTCACTCTGCTGCCGGTACTCTTCATCGTGTAAAGCATTACGATTGTAAGTGCAGCAAATAAAACGCCAATAAAACAGCGGTAGCAGTTTTAATCCATTCAATCTCACTGGCCCTAACAATCTGAATTGGGCCGACAAACTATTGCCGCCAATGGATATTCACCCGAGGCTCTATTGAATTCGCTCTGTAGTGGGAAGCTCCGCAAAAGAATGTATTGAGAATGATAGTGCCTATGCAATAAGTCAGAATAATCAACAAGTTTACCCCTGTAAGAACACTTACTCACCTACGCTTACTCTCCATACATTTATTATCCAAAGCTACTGCGAACAGTATGAATATTATAGTGTGTGAAATAACCCAACCTCTTCTTTATTATGTACATTCAATGAAGCTCATGCAGCTAAGCTCATTGAATTTTTGTTGTCGAATCATTCAGTAGCCCCAAATTGGCAATAACGGATAGCAAACGAACCAACTCGTTCACTTTGCATGTTAAGCTCTTGTCTTTATCACAACTTATTTTCTGCAAAAGCACTATATTTCATTATGAAAAAACTAAGTCGAAATGAAAGACTGGCTGTTATTCTCAAGTTGCTTAACATGCATAAAGAACTGTCTAACCAAAAAATATCCACATTACTGGCGGTAACCGCTAAAACGGTTCGTTGTGATCTCGTTCAACTGGAAAAAGACGGCCTGGTAAAACGAGTTCATGGCGGAGTCTGTCAGTCTGAAGGGGTGGATATCAAAAAGTATAGCTTGGATGCCATGCTGGCAGAATTACTCGACCGCAGCATACTGAACGACAGCATGGCACTCGACTCAAACCAAGGTAGATTAATCAAAATGAAACATAATGTATTTGTACTTGGCTCATTCAATGTCGATATTGTTGCGAATCTAGCACGTTTCCCCCAACCAGGTGAGACCTTGCATTCAAGTAGCAGCAGTATTGGCGCTGGCGGCAAAGGGGCAAACCAAGCTTATGCTGCGGCTAAAAATGGTGCCAATGTTAGCTTCATGACTAAAATTGGTACTGATCAATTTAGCCAATTTGCGCGCCAACATCTCAGCAGTACCGGCATAGACAATACGATTATCCTCGAGTCCTCAACTAGCCCGACTGGTACCGCGCTGATTTATGTTAGTGAACAAGCTGGCGAGAATATGATTGCGGTCAACGAAGGCGCAAACATGACGCTGACCGATGATGAAATACACTCAGCCAAACAGCATATTATTAATGCACAACTGTTTTTAACCCAACTTGAAACCAACTTTGATGCTATCAAGCTCGCGATGAGCATTGCCAAAGACAACGGTGCTAAAGTGATCCTCAATCCGGCGCCATATCATCAAAGAACTCTCGAGTTATTACCTTTAGTTGATATGATCACTCCTAATGAAACAGAAGCTTCGTTAATGACTGGGATCTCAGTAACCGATCTAGACAGTGCTAAGCAGGCCGCTATTGCAATACATGCCTTAGGCGTAACGTCGGTGGTGATTACTCGCGGATCTGATGGGGTATTACTTTATGAAAACGATCAATTTACCCTAATCGAGGTGTTAAAAAGCGCGGTTGTTGATACCACTGGTGCAGGCGATGCTTTTAATGGCGCTTTGGTCGCCGAGCTTGCTAGAGGCAGTACACTTCATCAAGCGGCTAAATATGCCAACGCTTATGCGTCACTCGCCGTTGAGCGCCTAGGCGCAGCAAACATGCCAGATGGCTCACTTGTCGCAGCTAGACTTAATGCTTAATAGCGAGTGCTGATTTCTAATGTAAAGCGCTAATGTAAAGCACTAGAGTCGAACGCCCATGAAAAAGCGCAGTGATTACTGCGCTCGTTTTAGGTAAGCGATATTAGTCCGCCAGATGCCGACAGTGCTATTTCATCCTTGCGGCATAACTGATAATACTGTGGCGATATAATTCCAACAGTTCGGCATCTTTCACCGTAACAGCAACCTGTTGTGGCGACTGGTTCATCCATTCATCATGCGGGTAAACACGGTCATCAATCTTCTGAATGGTCATTCCTTCGGCAACACCATCGACAACCACTCGTATTGGCCCTTCTCTAAGCGTGAACAACTCTGGATTAATCACATAGGCAATGGCGGATGGGTCATGCACATGGCAAGCTTCTAAGCCCACTTTTTCACTATAAAACCTCAAATAGAACCGGCTAACATCCCAAATAAATTGGCCAACGTCGCCTGCATTGTCACGTAATTGGTCAAGATAATCACGAGTAAAAAAGCTTTGTTCAGTCACGTCTAAACCAATCACAACCACAGGCCATGAGGCCGTCAACACCATATCAGCAGCATGAGGATCATCGTGTACATTAGCTTCGGCAAAAGGGGTCACATTGCCACGATGACCGTTCTCACCAAAAGCGCCACCCATAATGACCACCTTGTTAACTAAGTCGACAATGCTTGGGTCAGCCTGAAGCGCTAGCGCAAGGTTAGTTAACGGACCTATGGCCACTAAAGTAATCTCACCAGGCTCCGCCTTTACAGCGTCAATGATGTATTGATACGCAGGCCGCGGATCAGCTTGTCCTTCTACTTCAACTGGAACATTCACATCACCAAAGCCACCTTCTCCGTGAACAACGACAGTTGGGCCAACTGGAGGTCGCACGATAGGCTTACTCGCGCCAGTGACAATATCGGCTTGCAACTGAAATTTTTGTTTAAGATAAAGCGCGTTACGGGTCGCATTTTCAATGGTTACATTGCCATAAATAGTAGTAATAGCCTTAAGTTCAATATCGGGATGTGCTTCGGCAAACAGAATAGCAAATACATCATCAATACCGGGATCTGTGTCTAATATTATTTTAGTTTTCATGGGGATCACTGTCCTACTTTTATTAAGTAAATCGATACACTATAAGGTTTTACTGAATATCCTGCTATGAGACTCACAGGCCTTTCAATGCATACCAACAAGATATTCGAAGATGATTAACGACTGCGACAAACGAACTGTTACAGGGTCTTGAGAGTCATTAAAGCCCTTGGCACTATACAAAAATAGTGCACAAAGAAGTGTGATTACTCGTCAAACTTTTATCTGTAAATGAACATAATGGTTCATTTACACGTGTGCAACTAACTATGACAAATGCATCAGCGATAACATCACTTTACTAAACACCTACAGATATTCATTTCAGGCGTAGATGAGTAAATCCACTCTACAGCTTAGTTTTGCCATCAATACATTCATTAACCTAATCTGGCTCAATAAGTTAGTTTTTAGCTGCAATGCACTGCACTAGTCCAATCATTTTGACTCAGTCATTAATGTAACCTCTTAACCCGAGTTGAGGTTAATTTACAACACATCAAAAAGTAAAGCTTACTTGACAACCACGAATAGATTGCTATAACTTAAAGTCAAGCTTAGTTGACATAATGACAACTAAGCACGACCAAAGGGATGTTGATAATGTCACCACTAACACACAATAAAGACTGGAAAAATACCAACAAACATAATACAACTCGTTTAGCTAAATGGACCCTAGCGTGGGTGATAAGCATGGCCGTCGCTAACTTTGGTCCACAATTTATTTGGCAGCAAGATTTAATCACCATAATGGCCATAGGCACTAATTTCATGATGGGTATTGGGATGGTTTTAGCCAATAGACGCCAACTACTTGGCTTAGATGAATTGCAGCAAAAGATTCAATTAAATGCGATGGGCCTCAGTCTGGGGGTGGGGCTAATTGTTGGCTTGAGCTACTCAAATTTAGACACGACAAACTTAATAGCAGGTCACGCGGAAACTTCTCATTTGGTGATCATTATGGGGCTAACCTATTTAGTCGGTATTATTCTAGGCCATAGGAAGTATCAATGAAAAATCGCCTAAAAGTGCTCAGGGCAGAACAAGACTTGACCCAAGCACAACTAGCAGACTTACTTGATGTGTCCCGGCAAACAGTCAACGCGATCGAAACCGGTAAGTTTGATCCGAGTTTGCCATTGGCCTTTAAAGCGGCACGTTTATTCAAGTTACCGATTGAAAGTATCTTTGAAGACGAGCAATAAAGCTAAGGCTGTCACTAAGCAGAAAATACAGGCTAGTTAATTAACCCATTAAATAAACTGGTTAGTATCATTGTAAATGCAGCTACAAACCCCGTTGCCATTCTTGTCGCAACGGGATCATTCCGTGTAATGCCTGCTCAATTTGAGTGATTAATGCAGACTTATCTTTGCCTAAAATACCTTTAAGCACTAAATAGTTCGAAGCATGATCTGAACGAAAAATGGTTTTATCCAACTTCAGATGGCTCAATAGCGTGTGCATTTCTGTCAATAAACCGCTTTGATCTGGCAATACAAACTTACCATCAAAAACATTATCCATGCGCTCAGTTCCCAGCGGTAATGTTACCACCAGTGTGGATAAATAATCGGGCTGAGCCGCATTCATTAATTCAGCAGAGGCTATCGCATGTTGACGAGATAACTGCACACCACCTAATCCCATGAGAATCATCACTGATGATTTTATGCCTGCTTGGCTAATCTTCTGTAACGCAGCTAAAGATGAGGCAAACGTTTCGCCTTTTTTAATGCGTCCAAGCACTTCATCATCACCGCTTTCACAGCCAATATACAAAATAGATAAACCCATTTGTCGTAATTGTGCTAATTGCTCAACCGTTTTATTGCTTAGGTTACGCGGGAGACAATAACTGCTGATCCGAGTGACATGTGGCAAATGAGTATTAATCAATTCACAAATCGCTTTTAAACGATTAAACGGTAACGTCATCGCATCACCATCGGCTAAAAAAACACGGTTAAATGGATAACCAGATGCGGCAGCAGTAATAATATCATCTTCAATTTTATCGAGTTTCTGTGCTCTAAACTGTTTTTGTGGCTGGGTATACATGTCGCAAAAACTGCACTGATTCCAGCTACAACCATTGGAAACCTGTAAAATTAATGACTTTCCCTCTGAAGGAGGACGAAATACTGGTTCAATGTAATTAAGCATCAGAGTGTCCAAATTGATGAAAATGTGAGTTAGCTAATGAAATTTGGGATTTTTCATACAAAATGCGTTCAAAAAACTATCATTCAAAAGTATTATTGTTATAGTAATGTTGTAAATAATAAATAAACAATTCAAAAGACTTAGGTGAAAGGATTATGACTCAAGTTGCATACCAAATAAATGATCGACGTGACAAGGATGTAATTCATCACGATGAGCATTGGAATTTAACCACAGCAGACCAAAAACTCGCACTGTATGACTTACATCGTTATGGTTATCGATTATTGTTCGTTCGTCATATGCTTAAAGGGCCAGTGGCTGTCATTAGTCAGCAAGATGATATCGCAGCCATTTACGCCGACGGTGAAGTCGATTTAAGGCCCTTAATTACCCTTAGAGAATCTCACTAACGCCTTTAAAAATGATTTCGCGTTATAAAAAAACCTACCGATGTTATGGTAGGTTTTAGCGTCTCTTTATGATTTTCGAGTTAACTTATAAACGGCTTCATTAAGCCAAGGCACGTGTTTATTCATAAACCTCGGATTGTCAGCCAGTACATCAACACACTCCAACAATTCAACATCAAAATATGGCGTTAAATAGCTTTCAACCCAACGTGGACTGACTGCAAATGGTGGCCCTTTTAGAGTCTCTTGTAAGTAATCTAGGGTGATTAATAAGCCACTTACATTCGCCGGTATAAGCGCAGCGAGTGCTTTAACATATTGTTGGCGCATTTCTTCTGGCCAAGCAATCAGGGCAGCACGATCGTAAAAACCACTAATCGACGCTGTTGCACTTTTAGGGAGAGTAAAAATATCACCTTGATATAAGGTCACTTGATCAGTAGAAAAGACCACATGTTCGTCGGTATGATTGACTTGATAAGTCAGACCATTGTCGGTAAAAAATTGTTCAACCGCGAGGGTATTGAGTTCACATCCAAGCACAGCATGACGCTGCTCGGCCAAATAAAACATATCCAACGATTTACCACATAGAGGAACGAATACCTCAGTGTTTTCATTCAAACCAATATGCGACCAATATTTTACTAAAAAAGGGTTCACTTGGTTTTGGTGAAAACCAATTTGTTGTAACTGCCATTTTTCATGCCAAAAGCTGGGTTCCATGATGCTATTCTTCAGTCAAGTTACTAATGAGATGCAGGCTACTTTAAAGACTAAAAAAAATGGATGCAACCTCCCTTGATGATTTGGCATTCAACTTACTAGGCTTTACCGTCTAGAGTCATTTGTACTTGCCTTAACCAACGACAATTTTCACATTGGCACTTTCTACGCGACATATGATGCGGGCTTAAATTTGAGTCAATGTAATCGACCGCGATTAATAATTGTTGCTTTAATTGGTCAACCGACTTCATTTCAAGCGCAACCATTTCATCGTTATGATTAATCCACAAACACTCCTCTCCCTGATGACAGGTTATGCATTGCTCATCACTTTGATTAAAAAACACTGCATGGGGACAATGGGTAACTTCCATTGATTGTAAAATTCGCTGCCGAGGAAAATTAAACAACTGAATTAAATCAGTTTTATTTATATTATGCATATAACCTCTCATAAAATCGTTAATTAACTATTATAGCCATAGTACCTAGTGTTGATTGATTTTGATTTGATATAGGTCAAGGTTTACTTATCGTAATTTTTTAGATAGGAAGCGACCATTTACAAATCAAAAAGCTTGCTCACAAAACAATACTGGGCGGTTTTTAGTAAAAGAACAGCCATGTTTAAATAGACTGCGCTGATGTGTGGATGGAATCTGTTGTTTTATATAAGAAGCACTTGCCGCAGTAAGGTTAATCAAGGTTTAATGGGCTTAAAAAGGAGGCTTACCTTTGCAAACACCGCAACTGCAACACTTTTATATCAATGAAGAGCAGTCCATCTACCTGCTCAGCGCCAATGATGCACGCAAGCATAAGGCCTGGATCCGCTTGTGTAAGCAACAGCTGAGTAAATTGGGATATCAGCAAATTGAATTTATTGGTAAGGGAGCCTATGGCTTTGTGTTTGCGGGTATCAATGAATTTAGCCAATCACATGTGTTTAAATTCTCAAGGGTAAATTTACCTCAAAGCGTCCAAGATAGGCTTGAAGAAGAAGCCTATATGCTCAGCCAAGTAAAACACCCAAATATACCTGGGGCGATAAAATTTGAACGGGTCGGTAAGCAAGGCATTTTAGTGATGGAGCGAGCTCAAGGCGAAGACCTCGACAAAATTTGTCAACGATTAGGCGCTTTGCCACCGGTAATGGTCGTCAGTATCGCCAGACAATTAGCCAATATTTTATATTATCTTCGTAAAGGTAAGCCTTTAGTGCATGGCGATATTAAGCCATCTAATCTGGTTTATGATATTGAAACCGACAAATTGTCGTTAATTGATTGGGGCTCTGCGGTATTTGCTCAGCGAGATGAACACGGCCGCGCGGTTGATGACAATGTCATGTCCTTACTATCAAGCGACCAACAGCACACTAACGCGCGTATGGGCGATGTGTATTTTATTGGTGACGAACAATTGAGCGGTGAGTTATCTACGCCTCGATTTGACGAACAAGGCGCTGCTGCAACCTTATATGCACTCGCGTCAGGACAAATTAGTCGTTTCGGCACAAAAATCATTCCCGCAACTAGCATAGGGTTACCTATCGAACTAGCAAAAACACTTGATGCAATGCTCAGTGATGATGTTGAACGGCGCAATCTTGCGGGTGATTACTTTCTCAAAAGTCTACGCCACAGTCATCGAATGCACTTGCCGATACTATCCACTCCCCCCCTCGCCCCCGACATTCCGGTATGGGCTCAACCGCGTTCGAAAGCCGTCGAAACGGTGAGTTACAGCTCGCGTAAATCGTTTTTGAAAGAGCACAATACTCAAGATCCCATTGCCAAAATGGATGATGTGCAATTAGAGAAATATTATCGCAATTTTATGGTAGGTATGGCCGATACCGAAAAAGGCTTTATTGCCGCAGTAGGCCGTTTAGCACAGTATCCTATCGTCGGCGGTTTGGTGATCCATTGGCAAGAATCTGGCGTGTTTATCGACTCCAATTTAGCCATCTACGATCCAGACAGTAAAGCGCCGCTCGTGTTAGCGGTAAATAATATGGTCACCATGGCGCGAGGAATTAAGCGGATTGGGGTGTTCAAAGCTTGTTTTTTTAATGCCAAAGACACCTTACATCTTGAGCGAAAAAGTACCGAGCACCAATATAAAATAACCGGTGAACTGCAAATGCCGTTTGAAGTCGGTGATGTGCCCACCTTGGAAGATAAATCTCGGCTGCACTCATACTTTGAAGACGGTAAAGATCCGGAAGAAAACTTGGAACTGCCAGCAGAAATCATGACTGAACTTGGGTGGTTAAATCAAATCCATCATACTGGCTGTATTATCTTTGAAGCGTTACCAAACCATTTAAAAATCCACAGTTATTTACGTTTATTAAATCCACGAAAACAGGCAGCATTTCGAGCCTGTTTGGATAGAATTATGACTCACGCAAATAAAATTCAAGGTCATGGTATTTCAGGTTTTATGAAACTGCCCTATAAAAACACCCGTCAATTTAGCCATATCGATCGTAAAGCAGATGATTTCTATCCTAGAAACCCTAAAGTCATCGTTGCAGAACCCACTTTACCGCAAACAAAATAGTCATATTCTAAATGCTATCATCAGGTTATTGCACTGATACAAAGCAATACGCGACCCCAATAGAGGTCGCGTATTGTCAGCTATACATCACTCAACACTCTCACCAAACACTATCAGCCAACACTTAAATTGGCGAGCCAGGAGGCAAGTCCATCGGCTTGGTGATTAATCGATAGGTAGGATCGGTCATGCCTTTCGTTACACCTTGAAACAGCCAATCGTAATGCGCCGATTGATAATCGCTGCCACGGTTACTGCGGCGCTTAAGCTGCTTAATAATATAGTCCACTCTTGCGGCTAACTGCGCTTTAACTTCGGGTGCTGTTTTAGGGCTATGGTACGTTGCTAATAGACTATCAATCACCACAGTATTGACTCGCATTTGCATCGCTAGACCCTGGCCACTCGGTAAATCTTGATACAAACTGGCACCCGCAAGCTTATCGATTAATTGAACCACCGACAGTTGCTGACTGTCTTCCATATAAGCCTGACTGACACGGTTTAAACGTTCAGGGGTTAATAACTGCGTCACTATATGACGGCTCAACACTTCAGCCATCGCCACTGGATCGGTTATCACACCTAAGTTTGATCCAAAGCTTTCACGAGTTTTTCGATAATTACCGGCTTTTGGCACTAACGCTTGCAGCACATTATTTGGTACTAATAAGCTATCGGTTTGCAAACTCGCCAATAATGCATCGAGTGCAGCAAGTTGCATTTTAGGACGAATATAATTCCAACGTACGCCTGAACCTACTTGTTGATAACTATAATCAGTCCCGCCAATCCACTTTGCAGCGGCTTCTATTTGATAACGCGTGAGCAAATATATAGGCACAAACACATCGGCTAATTCGCCATGAGGTTCATCGGCCAATAAAGCATCTGAATTAAAGTCCTCAATAGCTTTACGGCGTACTGTTTCTAAACGTACTAATTCCGCTACTGCATCGTTACCACGGTCCCATAAACTGGCATACGCATTACTGGCACTGGCACTACGAGAGTCTGCTTCCCCAATATAACGAAAACCTTTAGTTAAGGTCGACGTTAACAAAGACTCGGTCTGCGTAAGGCCCCCATAACCATAGGCTATGGTGTATTTGTCCCACTCACCCATTCCTTCGGTGTAAGGCGTGGCAATATCAATTTTATCACCTTGAATACTCACGTACGGATGCGGATAATCCATTACCGAAGCATTATCGTTTGTTGATGCTGCAAAGTTATGGTCAAGCCCCAGGGTATGGCCCACTTCATGGGCAGCTAACTGACGAATACGGGCAAGCGACAATTCCATGGCGGCATTAGCAGCGGCTTTACGATCTGGCCAACCAGCAGTGAGCCCTCGAGCAATGAGATGGTCTTGGCGTACTCTTAGACTACCAAGCGTGACATTACCTTTAATGATTTCACCGGTACGAGGGTCGGTTACTGCTGCGCCATATGACCAACCTCTTGTGGCGCGATGCACCCATTGGATCATGTTATAACGCACGTCTTGAGGGTCTGCACCTTCTGGTAACAATTCAACTTTAAAGCCGTCAATAAAACCTGCATCAGTAAATGCGCTCTCCCACCAACGTGCACCTTCCAGTAAAGCACTACGAATTGGCTCCGGTGCACCAGGATCAAGATAATACACAATAGGCTTAACTACTTTACTTGGAGCGTCACCGGGAGTGACTTTTTCTAATCTGTGGCGCAGCAAATGGCGTTGAGTCAGCGGTTGATCAACTGCGGTAGAATAATCGGCATACTCATCCGATAAATAACCGCTCATAGGATGATAACGACGAGGTTGATAACCCACATCTGGGAGTTGTATAAATGAGTATCGCACGCGAACAGACAACAATTTACCGTCTGGAGTAACTTGCTCAACTTGCTTGCCCGCTTTGCTGGCTTTAAAGGTTAAATTCACATCAATATCAGCATTACGTTCGAACGATTTAATCTTTTGCGGCAATATCATTGAGCGGCTACTGTCTAAGCTATACAGACCTTGCTTAGTTGCCGTTAATACATCAGACACACCATGCAAATCATTAATCACTAAGTCATTAATCGCAACTAGAGCCGTTTTGCCCTCGACTAATTTACCGCGCCATAAAATCGACTCAGCAAAAGCTTGCGTTACCGCTTGACGTTCGGCGACATTATCACTGGAGGCTCGAAAATAGGTATTAAGCTGCTTGAGCACAACATAAGGACCATGCTGTTCAAATTGTACCATTCGAGTTTGACCTAACTGGCCACGGTCTAAACCGATATCATTCGAACCAACGCCATGAGGTAAACTGGTCAGCAATAGAAAGGGTTGATTGAGCTTATCCGCTTGCAAATAAAGCAGGGCAGATTTGGCATCGTAAAATAGATTAATAAAGCCTTTTGCCGCTTCAGCATTTTTGATTATTTTTTGGGCTGAGTCGCTGGCAGCTATTGCAGCGTTAGAAAGTAATGTTGCTGGTGTGACGGCCAGCAACAATGCCAATGAAATACTACGGCGGATCATAAATAATCTCCCTGTCGTTAATATCCTATCTTCAAAAAACTAATCGTCTTTATGATTATGTTTATATGCAATCCAATGAGATAAGGTTTCAAATAATTCAGTAAGCACAATTGGCTTAGTGATATGTGCATTCATGCCTGCAGCTAAACTTTTTTCTTTATCACCCGACATTGCGTGCGCAGTCATGGCGATAATAGGCATTTGTTGTTTGCTATAACGTTTGCGTAATTCGGCGGTAGCAGTTAATCCATCCATTACCGGCATTTGAATGTCCATTAACACTGCATCAAATGGTTTAGAATCAATCACATCTAATGCAACTTGACCGTTGTCGGCTATCACTACTTCATAACCGGCACTTTTCAGTAATTCAGACGCCACTTGTTGGTTAATAAAGTTATCTTCAACCAACAATACTAAACCAGATGCTTTGGCGGGTTCGGCTTCAATAATAACCGGCATTGCATTCAGCTTAGGTTCTTTGGCAAAGGCATTAATAATTTCATCAAATAACGCCGAGGCCTTAAACGGCTTTTGTAATACCGCATAAACAGAATTTTTTTGCAGCTCATGGTCTAACGGCTCAGCAGCATAAGCGGTCATTAAGATAATAATAGGACGCTTTGCTATGCTACCATCAGCGACCATTTCATCTATCGCCTTAATAACATCACAGCCGTTCATTTCTGGCATCATCCAATCTAACAACAATAAGTCGACTGGCTTTTTACGCAATATATCCAGTGCTTTTTGACCACTGTCTGCCGTGTTCACACCAAAGCTAAAATCGGTCATCAATGTCGAATAAATTTGTAATGCACTTGGGTTGTCGTCAACCACCAGCGTTGTTAGGTGATTTAATTGTTCTGGCACCACCAGCGGCGCGATCACTTGTTCTTCGGCAATTTCAAAGCTAATGGTAAAACTGAAAATGCTGCCGGAGCCCAGTTCGGACTCAACTTGCATGGTTCCACCCATCATCGACACTAAATGTTTACTGATAGATAAACCTAAACCCGTGCCGCCATATTTACGTGTAGTTGAACCATCAGCTTGTGAAAATGCATCAAACAGCATTGCTTGTTGGTCTTTACTGATCCCGATACCGGTATCGCGTACCCAGAATTTCATGGTGATACGGTCGTCACGCTCACCCACATCTTCGCAACCCAGCTCAACTTCACCAGTTTGGGTAAATTTGACCGCATTAGACAATAAATTAACGATGACTTGGCCTAAACGCAGTGGATCGCCATACAAAATAAGCCCTGCGGTGACTGGCGCATACAGCAGTAATTCGACGCCTTTTTCTTGCGCTTTAATGGCATTAATATCAATAACATGATCAAGTACTTTATCCAGCGGGAACGCGACTCTTTCTAACTCTAATTTGCCTGCTTCAATTTTAGAAAAATCTAGAATGTCATTAATAATTCGCAGTAACGATTGGGCAGAAAAACCGGCTTTATTAAGATAATCTTGCTGTTGCACAGTCAAGCTAGTGCGTTGTGCTAACTGCAACATCCCAATAATCGCATTCATGGGTGTCCGAATTTCATGACTCATGTTGGCCAAAAATTCACTTTTGTACATGTTGGCTAACTCGGCGTCTTGTTTTGCTTCAAGCAAGGCGACTTCGTTACTCTTCTGGCGGGTAATGTCTTTATGTGTACCGAGCATTCGCTTACTACAACCATCCTCAGAAAACTCAACCGCTCGCCCACGAGATAACACCCAGAAATACAGGCCATTTTTACCGCGCATTCTAAATTCGATTTCATAAGTGCCAACCGGATCGCGCACATATTGAGCGCGGTACTCTTGTACTCGTTCACGATCGTCAGGATGATATAACTCATCTATTGATTCGAGTAACGGTGGAAACTCATTAGCTTGATAACCCAACATTGAATAGAAAGCCGGATTACAAATAATCTGTTCAGAATCAATGTACCAATCCCACAAACCATCTTCTACCGCATCCATAGCAAGATGGTAACGTTGCTCAGACATGCGTAATTGCTCAGCGGCTTCGTATTCACGGGTAATATCACGCCAAACAGAAATCAAACCTAATAGATCGCCACGGCGATTGTAAAACGGCAATTTAAAGGTATCGAGCAATACCGGTTTACCTTCAATATTGACTCGTTCTTGGTAACGTAATGAATGCTGCTGGGTCAGAACTTTGTTGTCTTCTTCCCCAATGCGCAAACCTTGCTCTGGGCTCACCACTTCTGATGACGTTAAGCCAATAATTTCATTTTCGGTATAGCCCAGCATTCTTTCAGCTGACTTATTACAGCCTAAGTATTTGCCTTCTTTGTCTTTAAACACGATCGCTTCAGGGATCGAATCGATCAATGATCGTAGCAATGCAAACTCGCGCTCACGGCGCTCAGTTGTTTCACGTAAACGCTGAGTACGCCTAGCAACTAAGTTATCAAGACGTTTATTTTGTTCGGCGAGATGATGAGTATACTGGCGGTTTTCTTCAAAAATACGACTCACTAGCGCAAACCACGGTTCCCAACCACGGGTAATTTTCTCTGGCGGACGGATAGGCGTTTGTGAACACGCTTCTAGATGGGTTAATAAGCGTGAAGCTGGGCTAACGAATGCTCGGCGAGTTTGCCAATGCACAATGGTAACCAGCAGTGACAAGGCCAATACCACTAATAGAAAACTCAGTTGTAGCTTGTCCCACGAATCTTTGAATAAATCATCTTCATCTTGTAAATACAGTAACCGCCAAGGCGCGTTATGCAATGCCACACTATGAATGTAATATCCATTTCGCAAAATGCCTTCATGGGCGTCAAATAGCTCAGACTCCGATAACGAATGTAACTCTGCCGGAATTCGCTGGCTAATGTGGTAAACCTTATTCATTTCACTGGAGTCAAAATCACTGTGAGATAAAATATTATTTTGCTGGTCAAGCAAGATCACCGTACCGGGCATTTTAAAATAGGTACGAATTTGTTTATCCAGCGATGATAACGTCATGTCGAGGTTAATCGAACCGATAAACTCATCTTCTAGATATACCGGTAAACCAAGCGTAGTAATAAGGCCTTGATGCGCCGAATCGATGTACGCCTCACTCCAAAAAACACTACGTTGTGGATTCATTGAAGGCGTTGATAATTGAAATTGTTTCTTATTGAGCAGCTCATCTCTAAAGCGTAAATCATTATTTTCCCATGGATAAAATGACATCATCCGACGGTTAGAAATATAATAGATCGACGAAGCTTTAGGGGCAGCTTCTTTCGCGACAGGAAAGGATAATGATAGCTCAAACAGCATTTCAAGCTCTTGATAAAAGCTCTCGCTACGGTCATCTAATGAACCCGCACCAGTAATGCGTCCCATATTGGTAAACGGCACACCACTGTTGGCATAATTGGGTTCTAAAGTGAAATACTGGCCATCTTCGTTAAATTTTTCATACTCTGGTAAGCGCTCTTTACGCACAAACTCGCCCAAACGTAAATGATCCACCGCTACATCACGCAAGCTTTTCACCGCACGAATGCTCGACTCAAGCAATAAGTCGATTTGCATAACATGACGAGCTACTTGTTCTTCTCGTTGTTGAATTTGCTGCTCTTTTTGACGTTCAAACATAATGCCAGCGGTTAGCAAAGCCATCACAATTACCCCGATATAGGTGTAGAACACCGCTCGGTTATAATTACGTTGAATAGGAGATTTTAGTTGTAAATCTGGCTCAGTCGGTTTCATTAACCACCCTTGATACAGCGTAAAAAAAAAGACCCGCTGTCGAACGAATAACACCAAAAAACGGCAGTTATAACAGTAATGATTATGATATCAGGAAGATATCGTTAATCACATGAATAAATACCTTATATGGTCTGATCTGTTTAACCTAGTAAGCTTAGGCATACCAGCAAAATAGCATCGAAAACGTGATAAAAACAAAGACAAAAAAGCCAGTAGTTTGCACTACTGGCTGTTAATATATTAAGAGAGTTTTAGGGGATTAAAACTGGTAACTTACATTAAAATCAATGGTTCTTGGAAGGATATAGCGTCCATTTGAAGAAAGTGAATCTCGAGGGTCACCTTCTGTTAGTGCATTCTCATCTGTTAAATTACTCACAGCAAGCTGCATTTGAACTTCTTCGGTTAAGTTAACAATAACGCCTAAATCGACTTTAGTGTATCCATCTAACGTTACCGTGTTTTCATTATTAGCAAAACGGTCGCCAACTGCCGATACCGTTCCGTAAAGCGTCGCGTACATCCCATTTGAAAAATCAATATCGTAACTAGGTGTCATACGCACTTGCCAGCCAGGCTGCCTTTGCGCTTCATTACCTTTATTGGTAGGGCTTTCGGTAATTTCAGTTTGTTGTATGGTTGAGTTGAGGTTCAACGTAAAGCCACTATCCGTGAAGTAATTAAAATCAACTTCAAGACCATACGCTTGGTTTGTTAATACCTCAGCTGGGGCACCTGGAACTGCAACAAAAGTATCGCCTTTTACCTCATTGAAAAATGTTGTGGCATAAAGTTCGTAATCATCAGCAACTAACTTGTAACCCAATTCATATTGAGTAACATCTTTAATCAAATCTTCACCCGACTGATACGCGTCAAAGTTATCGCGAAAATCATCAAAGAATGGCATTTTAGAACCATCACTTATCCGTGCAAATATGCCTTGAGAATCAGCAAACATCCAATTTGCTCCTAAAGTCCATGCTATGGCAGACTCATCATAGGAAACCGCTTTGCTGATCACACCGTCTAACCCTTCATCAACCGTATACTCAATTTGATGATTTTCGTTGCGAATACCAGCATCCATCGAGAGTGAATCGGTTATTTCATGGGATGCTGCAACATAAAAAGCTTGAGTAGACCCATCGCCAACACTGTTTATATCGTAATTCCAACCACAGCTATCTTGGTTATCGTTACAATCGATTCCCGTTAGCATTTCGCCACCAGACTCAACCACATGATAAGCTTGGTTACCTATTGACCACCAGTCATTCGCGCTAAAGGTAGAGTGGTAATAACCCGCAGTAATTGTACTGTTATCAAATGTTTTAGTAATAGCGAGATCATTGGTAAAGGCTTCAATTTTTTTCTTAACAACCCAACGACCAATTTGCTGTACCACAGTTGACCCCGCATATTCTGTTCCTGTTACCGCGCCAGAAGCAGTGCTTCCACTGTCTGCAACCGTCGATAACATGACTGGATCACCATCAGGGACTAGTCCATATGTATCAGCATCGCCTTTGGTATAAATAAAACGGTCAACAATGCCCCAACCATTGTCTAAGGTTAAATCTAAACTGCCGCCTGATACAGAACCATTCCAGCCTCGACCTTGGCCAAAATCAACGTTGATAGCTTCACCATTGGATCCAAATTTAACTGTTGCTTGACGGTTATTGGTTCCAATTTGGTTATATTGATTATCAACAGTAGAAACATTTATCGGTGCAGGCAAATACCACACGCCGTGGTCATCAGTTTGACGAGTAAAAACATTGAACTTACCGTTATCAAATTTTTTGGTGATATTAACCGTAAACTGTTTGCCTTCTTCTGCATTGAATCCGGCATCACGAACGCCTGGTGAGCTCTTAATATAGCCACCAGCCATAAAATATAAATCTTCTGCTAATTGGCCACTAACAACGCCGTCAACACGTTGTAAGTTGTAATCTGAAGTTGAATATTTCACTAAACCTTCAGTTTCTTCGGAGCCTTCTTTTAATAAAAAGTTTGTGGTTAAACCTGGTTGGCCATTTGATACCACAGGATTAGGACCACCACGAAGCGCTTCCATGAATGACACTGTTTCGTCTAGTCTAAATAAGGTCGAGTTTTCTAAAAATGACAGCGTTGGCGGTGGAAAAATAGGCGCGCCTTGCAGTTGAACAGTTAAGAAAGGAGCATCTCCGCCCCCAGGAAAACCACGAACAAACACGTTAGCACCTGATACACCACCTGAACTTTCAGCCCAAATCCCCGGTACAGCCTGAAAAAGTTCTGCAGTGCTTTTTGGAGCCAATTTTTTAATATCGTCTTCAGAAAACGAGCTAATGGCATAACTAGCATCTTCTTTGGCAACACTTTTCCCACTAAATGTGCCGGTTACTACAATTTTTTCGACTCTATCTTTGCTTACTTCTTGTTGTATTTTATCTGCGGCAAAACTGCTATTAGCTTGGCAAATTAAAGCTATTGCTACAGTTAATGAAGATAGCTTGAAATTTTTCATCATGTTTTTCCCTTTAGTTGACAAGCGCATTTAGCGATGATCAACGATTTATTATATTGATTACTTTTTCTTCCCCACACCCAATATAGGTTCCAATGCAAACGTTTGCAATAATTTTATGCAAACGTTTGCATTTTGATTTCGCTTTCCGTTGCATTACTGGCTGTATATGTAATAATTCTTTGACAGGTTTTAAGGATATACTGGGATGTTTCACCTTTGAATAACGACAATAAAATCACCCTAGCGGGTTTAGCCAAGCTTGCTGGTGTGTCTACTTCTACCGTATCAAGAGCACTCAACAATAATCCGCTGATCAAACAAGAAACTCGCGATAGCCTCCAAGCGCTTGCAAAACAGCATAACTTTAGTTTAAACCGCGCCGCGAGTCGGTTACGTACACAAAAAACCAATGTGATTGCTGTCATTTTGAATCTAAGCGACAGTACCGATCAAAGTATTAGCGATCCATTCTTACTTAAGGTTGTAGGTGACTTGAACCAAGCACTCAACCAACACGGTTATGAAATGCTGTTATCGAATTCATTAATGGCTCATGAAGATTGGACAAGTTACTTTATCAACAGTAGCCGTGCCGATGGCATCATTGTTGTAGGCCAAGGAAAAAGCACCCAAAAAATAGAAGATGTCGCCCTCTCAGGAGCACCACTGGTGGTGTGGGGAGATCCTAAAGTGAATGCTACCTATCCTGTTATTGGTAGCGATAACTGCCTTGGGAGTTACTTAGCTACACGTCATCTTATTGAAGGGGGCAGCAAACGAATTGTATTTCTTGGCGACCCAGAACATGCCGAAATGAGTGAGCGTTACAAAGGCTACGAAAAAGCCCTCGCTGAATTCAATCTTGATATTAGTATTGATCTTACAGTATCTTGCGACATTACCAGTAAAGCTGCATACGAAAAAATGGACCAAGTTATCCTTGATCACGGGCTTTTTTTCGACGGTATTGTAGCAGCCAGTGACATGGTTGCTCTTGGCGCATTAAAAGCGCTAAAAGAACGTTACATCAATATTCCAAATGACGTCGGCATCGTAGGGTTTGATGATATTGTCATGGCTGAATTATTTCACCCTTCACTCACAACCATCCAACAAGACACTAAAACGGCCGCGAATATCATGGTAGAACAACTCATCAACCAATTGAATGGCCAACCAGCAAAATCAGTTGTTATGGACATCAAACTGATCACTCGAAAATCGACTAAATCGGTGTAAGTTATTTCGATAATAGAAAAAACTAATACTCACAAGACAAAATGCAAACGATTGCATTGATGAGATTTCAAAGATACACTGAAATGACTTACCTTTATTTGAGCGAACTTTATGCCTCGTTTTATCACTATAACTGCCATTGCTGCTTGTTACTTTGTGTTTGCTATTTTGCTCAACAGTGTTGGTACTGTAATCCTGCAATCGATCAATAGTTTTGGTATCAGTAAAACAGAAGCAAGTACACTGGAAGGTTTTAAAGACTTATCTATCGCATTTGTGTCATTTTTTGTTGCATCAATTATTCCAAGAATTGGCTATAAAGTTGCGCTACTCATTGGATTATCAATTGTCACTATCGCCTGTGCTATTACGCCAATGCTAGGTCAGTTTTGGGTGATCAAACTGCTATTTATGTGCATTGGTGTGTCTTTTGCGTTAGTAAAAATATCGGTTTACTCTGTTATTGGCCAATTAAGCGACTCGGTAAAAGCACATTCATCATTGCTCAATACCATTGAGGGTATTTTCATGTTGGGCAGTTTATCGGGGTATTGGTTATTTAGCTTTTACATCCATCCCGACAATGACTCATCAACCCACTGGCTACAAGTTTACTATCCGTTAACCGCAATGGTGTTAGTCGCGATGGTTCTCGTTTTCTGCTCATCCATGACCAAGCCGTCACAACAAGACACACCACCCAGTATTGTGGATGGGTTTGTCGACATGATCAAAATGAGCATAAAGCCTTTGGTACTCATTTTTGTTATGTCCGTGTTTTTATATGTGCTTATTGAACAAGGCATAGGCTCTTGGTTACCCACATTTTACAATGAAGTCATTAACCTACCGAGTCATATCAGTGTACAAATGGCGAGTATTTTTGCAGCATCACTCGCCATTGGACGTTTACTCGCGGGGCAAATTCTAAAGTTCATCAATTGGCATTTATTTCTAAATATCTGTCTCATCGGTATGGCATTAATCATCGTATTTTTACTGCCCCTAACTGGAGCTAGTTCTGGTGAAGAAATAAAATCTATCGTTGATGCTCCACTTGTCGCTTATTTATTGCCACTTATCGGCTTAATGATGGCTCCTATATACCCCGTGTTGAACTCAGTAATGCTGAGCAGTTTAGCGCGTCACAAACACGCTCCGATGACGGGGTTGATTGTTGTTTTCTCTGCTTTTGGCGGCACGACAGGCTCGCTTATTACTGGTTATTTTTTTCAAGAAGTTGGAGGAAAGAATGCTTTCTATCTTGCCCTTATCCCAATGGTGCTGTTAATCATCAGCCTGTACTTTTTTAAGCGAGAGACTCAGAAAAGCTCTGTCAATAAGTCGTAACGAAAAGGCCTTTTTCATGGAACAGATCTATGATTCAACCAATCAAGCTAGACAAAGCTTGATGTTTTTTGAAAGTGATTTATTTAAAACGGTACAAATAAGTCATATTTTTACCGACAGTAAAACGTTTGCAGATGCGATTCCACGCATTGCCATGAACGATATTCTAAATGAATTCAATAAAATCAGTAGCAACTTATCTAAAGCTGAATTACTGCAATTTATAGCCAATTATTTCGAACTACCAGAATATCAAAGCATCGTCATAAATAATCCTTCTGCTGATATTGATAAATATATAGATACCTTATGGGGCAAACTTGAAAAAGCAGCAGATAAGCAAATCCCTGGTTCGCTATTGCCTTTGAATGGAAAATATATCGTACCTGGCGGTCGTTTTAGAGAAATATATTACTGGGATAGTTACTTCACCGCATTAGGGTTAATAGAAGCAAACAAGGTTGATATTGTCGAATCTATGTTCACTAATTTCGTCGACCTGCAGAAAAGATATGGTTGTATACCTAATGGCAACCGCAGCTATTATTTATCCCGCTCTCAACCTCCTATTTTAGGGTTGATGTTAGAACTATTACTTCCCTTTCAAGACAATTCAAAGCTGTTTTTAGCTCAACATCTCCAAGCAATTGAAACAGAATATCAGTTTTGGATGCAGGGAAATGAATCACTGTCCGCTGATAATAGTGAATTCAAACGGGTCGTAAAAATGCCAAATGGCTGTATTTTGAATCGTTATTGGGATGATTCAACATCACCAAGACCTGAATCATATCGCGAAGATATGGAGTTAATGAATAGTTTACATGCTAATCAAGATACTTTTTTTAGACATATACGTGCTGCTTGTGAATCGGGTTGGGATTTTAGTTCTCGCTGGTTATCTGACATCAACTCATTAGCCAGTATTAATACCACTAATATTGTTCCAGTGGATTTAAACTGCTTATTATATAAATTAGAAAAACTATTATCTGAATACCATTCCTCATTAAATAATGTGCTTAAGAGTAACCACTATGAGCATCTTGCTGAAACCAGAAAAACCGCCATTAACCAATATATGTGGTGCCCTGAGCAGCAATTCTTTTTTGATTACAATATCAAGAGTCACAATATGAGTTCGGTAAAATCATTGGCTGCCACTTTGCCATTATATGTTCAATTAGCAAGCCAATTGCAGGCCGACTCAGTCAGTAACATCCTTACGAATGAGTTCCTAAAAGTTGGCGGACTCGTCACCACAGTAAATTCCACAGAGCAACAATGGGATGCACCGAACGGATGGGCACCATTGCAATGGTTTGCCACTCAGGGACTATCTACCTATCATCATGACTCGCTTGCTAATGACATTAAACAACGCTGGATGTCGACAATAGAAACGTATTTTACCCAAACAGGTAAATTAATGGAAAAGTACAATGTTTGTCAGCAAACACAGAAAGCTGAAGGCGGTGAGTATGATGTTCAAGAGGGTTTTGGGTGGACAAATGGCGTCTATCTTGCTTTTAAAAAACAATTGAAAGCCAAATAAAAGTGCAATAAACATAAAGGATCAAAAACGCCGAACTCGTTTTTGATCCTTTATTATGACGTAATGTCGTTACAAATGTTCTTCAGCAAACTCCGCTAAACGAGACCGTACGACGCCATTAAGATAAATATTGGCGCTGCCTTCAAAGTCTTTAAAACGTTCAACCATATAAGTTAACCCTGATGTAACCGCAGTTAAATACGTTGAGTCTATTTGGGCTAAATTACCACTACAAATCAGCTTAGTCCCCTCACCCATACGAGTGATCATGGTTTTAATTTGTGACGCAGTTAGGTTTTGACATTCATCTAAAATAACCACCGAGTTTTGAATAGAGCGGCCGCGCATAAAGTTAATCGATTTAAACTGAATGTTGGCTTTTTCCATTATGTAATTAACGCTACCAGCTGGGTTTACATCATTTTTATGGAGCACTTCAAGCGTATCGGTAATTGCGGCAAGCCAAGGGGTCATTTTCTCTTCTTCGCTGCCAGGTAAAAAACCTATCGATTCAGCAATTTCAGGAGTATTACGGGTGACGATAATTTTGTCATATAACTTACGTTCAACTACCAATTCTAATGCCGCGGCCATCGCCAATAGCGTCTTGCCGCAACCTGCTGGTCCCGTCAAAATAATCAGTTCAATATCAGGATCTAACAAGGCATCAAGTGCCATACCTTGGTAAATATTCTTTGGGTTAATGCCCCACGCTTCATGATGTAATAAGCGATCTCGGCCGCGATCGATCATCTCTAAATGTTTATCGGTTTTACTGACCACTCGACCACAAAAATCTGAACTGTCATCGATTAAATACTGGTTAAGATAAAAGTTTTCATTACCAAGATGTTCCAATGGCACTTGGTGAACCGTATGTAACCCTCTACGTTCAGTGGAGACTTTATCGACATTTTGCCAAAAATCCCCAGAAAATTGATAAAAGCCTTTCGCGAGAAAGCGCACATCATCAATTAACTGATCGCTGCGGTAATCTTCTACGCGCTCAATACCTGCACCTTTGGCTTTTAAGCGCATGTTAATGTCTTTGGTGACTAACACGACGGTGCGAGGAAAATGGATTTTTTGTAAATGCAGGGCGGTGTTGATAATGCGGTTATCGTTATTGTCTCCAGGCAGCGAGCCGATAATAAACTCTACTTGATGATCTGGGAAAATCGATAAATGGCCAGAAACCTGAGAATGTTCTTCGCGAGTAGGCAATGCTACGCCTTTTAAAATTTGCTCCGGGGTTGTGGGACCACCAAGAATATCTTCTAATGCACGTATGGCAACTCGTGCATCACGACTCACATCTCGCTTGCGATCCTTAATACTGTCGAGCTCTTCTAACACTGTCATGGGAATAATTACATCATGTTCTTTAAACGAATATATCGCTAAAGGTTCATGTAGTAACACGTTGGTATCCAGTACAAACAACTTTTTGTCGTTTTGTTGCATGGTGCCTCCAGAGTGCTCTCAATGAATAGATATCAGTATCACTTAACTAAACGTATAACATTAAAGGGATAATTAAAGTCTCTATTGAAAACAGGCCATTGCCATGAGCAATGCTGCCTTAATAAAATATGCCATTTGTTGGGTTAGAACTCAATGTCATCATCATCGCCTTTGTTTCACACTATGACGTCAATGTGACGCTAACATGTCAAGATGATGTAAAAATGAACATCTAAACGATAAATCAATGCTAGAATTTCAATCTGGATGGGTTTGGTTTAACATACGCCCCCTTTTTTGTTTCACGCAATAAATGAGAGTAAAAGATGCCGTTTGCCTTAGGTCAACGCTGGATAAGTGATACCGAGTCAGAACTCGGATTAGGAACAGTCGTTCAAGTTGAAGGCCGCATGGTTACGCTGCTATTCCCTGCCACTGGAGAAAACCGGATGTTTTCTCGCAGTGAAGCTCCCTTAACCCGAGTTATTTTTAACCCAGGTGACACTGTCGAAAGCGGTGAAGGTTGGAGTATCACCATTGAAGAGCTTGAAGAAAAAAACCAATTGGTGATTTATCATGGTATTCATAGCGAGACTCAAGAAAAAGTCAGTCTTCGTGAGACCATGCTAAGCCACAATATTCGCTTTAATAAACCACAAGATCGTTTATTCGCCGGACAAATTGACCGCCTCGAACGTTTTGGGGTGCGTTATCAATGTCAGTTATTGCGCCACAAATTAGCCACCTCAGATTTACTCGGCCAGCAAGGCCCACGCGTAGGCTTAATTGCACATCAGCAGTGGATCGCTCATGAAGTGGGTAGCCGTTACGCTCCACGCGTATTACTGGCTGATGAAGTCGGTCTAGGTAAAACCATTGAAGCTGGCTTAATTATTCATCAGCAATTACTTACTGGTCGTGCTGAACGTATTTTAGTCATTGTGCCGGACACACTACGTCACCAATGGTTAGTTGAAATGCTCCGCCGCTTTAATTTGCGCTTTTCAGTGTTTGATGAAGATCGATGCGTAGAAGCGTATGCCGACAATGACAATCCGTTCTATACCGAGCAGTTAATTATTTGTTCACTTGATTTACTGCGTAAGAAAAAACGTCTTGAACAAGCTGTAGATGCTGATTGGGACTTAATGGTTGTCGATGAAGCTCACCATTTAGAATGGTCAGAAGACGCACCAAGTCGCGCCTATAAAATCGTCGAAGCGTTAAGTGAAGTGGTCCCAGGCGTATTGCTCCTTACCGCGACCCCTGATCAACTCGGTCATCAAAGCCACTTTGCTCGTTTACGTTTGCTCGATCCTGATCGTTTTTATGATTACGATGCTTTTTTAGCTGAAGAAGCAAGCTACAAAGATGTGGCAGAAGCGGCTGAAGCATTAAGTCAGGATAAAAAATTACCCGACAGCGCAATTAATAGCTTAACTGAGTTGCTTAGCGAGAAAGACATCGAGCCAAGCATTCGTTTGATCCAGTCAAAAGATGTTGATGCAGAATCACAGCAAGCGGCACGTCAAGAATTGCTCCAAGAATTACTCGACCGCCATGGCACTGGCCGCGTACTGTATCGTAACAGCCGCGCATCAGTTAAAGGCTTTCCGAAGCGTTTATTTAATGCTTACCCACATGACATGCCTGCGCAGTACGTTACCGCTGAACGCGTTAACGCCATGATGGGCAGTGCCAAGCAGCCACAGGCCAAAGCAGCACAAGCATTAAGCCCTGAGAAGCTTTACCAGGCATTTGAAAACGACAGTGCCAGCTGGTGGAAGTTTGATCCACGGGTAGACTGGTTAATTGAGTTTCTAAAATCGCATCGCAGTAAAAAAGTACTGATTATTGCTAGCCAAGCAGAAACCGCATTAAGCCTTGAAGAAGCGCTGCGAACCCGCGAAGGTATTCAAGCTACGGTATTCCATGAAGATATGTCGATTATCGAACGCGATAAAGCCGGCGCTTACTTTGCTCAAGAAGAAGGTGGCGCTCAAGCATTAATTTGTTCTGAAATTGGTTCTGAAGGACGTAACTTCCAGTTTGCTAGCCATTTAATTTTGTTCGATTTACCGCTCAACCCTGATTTATTAGAGCAGCGTATTGGCCGCTTAGATCGTATTGGACAACAAAACGATATCCAAATTCATTTGCCTTACTTGCGCGATACCGCTCAAGAAAGATTGATGCGTTGGTATCATCAAGGACTCAATGCATTCGAACTCACCTGCCCGAGCGGTCATGTGTTGTTTAACGAATTTGCCGATGAACTGATTAACGTACTTTGCGACGACGATGAAGATCTGATGACTCAATTGCTGAATCACACCCAGCATCGTTATAAAGAACTTAAACAGGCAATGGAGCAAGGTCGCGATAAACTACTTGAGATCAACTCTCATGGCGGCGAGCGTGCCAATGCATTAATTAAGCGTTTATCAGACAGCGATAACGATACTCATCTCATCGGTTCGGTCATTCGCTTGTGGGATATTATTGGTGTCGATCAAGAAGATCGCGGTGAAAACTCAATCATCTTACGCCCGAGTGAACACATGATGTTCCCTACTTATCCTGGGTTAAATGAAGACGGTATTACGGTGACGTTTGATCGTGAAACCGCTTTGTCTCGTGATGACATTGCATTTATCACCCAAGAACATCCTTTGGTACAAACCGGTTTAGATTTAATCACTGGCTCAGAAACGGGCACCACCAGTGTGGCAATTCTAAAGAATAAAGCGCTTCCAGCGGGCACTCTGTTTTTAGAATTAATTTACATGGCCGATGCATCTGCACCAAAATCGACTCAGTTATACCGTTATTTACCACCGACACCTATCCGTGTGTTACTGGATAAAAATGGTCTTAACATGGCAGACAAAGTGGACTACGCCAGTTTTGATAAACAGCTAAGTGCGGTAAATCGTCACATCGCTAGCAAGCTCGTCAATGCCTCACAGCCTATTTTGCATCCGCTATTGGCCAAAGGTGAAGAGTATGCAAAAGAGTCGCTTACGCAGCTAGTCGTGGATGCCCGCGCTAAAATGACTCAGCAACTTACAGGCGAATTGGAACGACTTGAAGCCCTAAAAGCCGTAAATCCGAACATTCGTGAAGACGAGCTAGAATATATTCGTAATCAAATGACCGAGATAACTGGCTACATGGATAACAGTCAATTACAGCTTGATGCAATACGTATGGTACTTGTCAGCCACGTATAACGGCTAACAAGCATTAAACAATATTGTAGTAATCATGTCGTGTAACCAATGCCCTGTATATCAGGGCATTGTTTTTATTCGCCGTTATACATTAAGCTAACCGCATTATGGTTTCATTCGCTCGAGGTTATGGTGCAACTAGGACAATTTAGTCAGTTATTAATCGTAACGATAAGCATATTGCTGGCAGCGCCTAGCGCAAAGGCACAGCAACCCTACGGTCACTTACCTGCCGATGAAATCAAATTTATCACTATTGACGGTAAACAAACTGAAGTGCTTGTAAGGTCTTGGCAGAGTAAAAAACACTTTGGTTCGGCGATGATTATTGCAGCCTCTGACACCGATGCTGATGCAGCAGGCTTAGCCAGCTACTTACGAACCAATATTAATGCTCGCGGTTGGGCGAGTATTAGCTTAACGCCAGCAAAAGGGCTATATCGGCCTAACTATGCAACAAAACCTGAAGAAGTCACTAAAGCAGGCACCGAACAACTGCAATTAACCAGCAATAAAAGCACTCCAAAGTATGAGTCATCTCAGTTGCTTGAGCTACGCAACTTTCAGCAAAGTAATCTCAATGAGGCCCTAAACCAATTAACCTCAACCACCAGTTTATTTCCTGGGGGCAAGATTCTAATTGTTATTGATGACACAGCCGGAATGGTCACGAATCTGCTTTATGACAAAAAAATCCCTACCCCTGATGTGCTAGTCATCGTCAATGCTTATCGCGAGTTTGAGTACTTAATTGATCCGCAAAGTCAGCGTAAATCGATCGCCGAGCAATTAGTCACCATGTCGATCCCGATCCTAGATATTCAATCAGCTGATGCACATCCGAATTCAATTGAACAAGCACCTACCCGCCTCAACTACAATCAAGTGAAACCTGCTAAGTATTATCGCCAATACCAAATGAGCTTGGACTTAAGCAGCCCTAGTGGCTGGGAAGAAGCCCTCGATCAAATAGAAGGCTTTTCCAGAACAGTTATCGGAAGATAGTATATTCAGCGTAGCCATGACTAAAAATAGAGCATTAGCGAAAACAGATCGTTACCACCAAGATTGACGAGAACGATAGGCTTTATCAGAATTTTTAGTTTGTCTAATTGCTGCAATCACGCGGTTTTTACCCAACAACAATCTTATTTGGCTTAGTGATTCTCGGGCTAATAGGCTGCGCACTGAGGCGGTCCAACTTTGATTGATGCTGCGTTTAATGGCTGCATTAGCATCCGGGGAAGTGCAGATTATTTTTTGGGCTAGTGCCGTGGCGCACTCATAAGCGTTATCACTTATTTGAGTTACCAAACCTAGCTCAAGCGCTTGCTCGGCAGTTAAAATATCCGCGGTATAGGTCAACATCAACGCTTTGTCTTTCGGCATAATTTGTCTTAATGCCACCAAACCAGCCATATCTGGCACAAGCCCCCACTTTGCTTCCATGATCGACAACTTACAGTTTGGCGTAGCAATACGAATATCAGCACCCAATGCAATTTGAGTCCCACCGCCATAGCAACAACCTTCTAAAACCGCAATGACAGGAACAGGCAAACGCTGCCATCCCAAAGACACACGTTGGGCTAAATTTGCATTGCCAGGCAACCACTTGAATAAAAGCTTTAATGCACTTGTGGGTGAACTCGCGACACTCTTCACATCTAAGCCAGAACAAAAGTTACCTTCTGCGCCAGATAAAATAACCGCATTAATTCGTTTATCACCACGGAGTTGTTTAATCACCTTATCAATCGCAGTAAACATTTCAACATTAAGTGCATTAATTTTACTGGGTCTATTTAAGCAAACATGGGCAATGCCATTATCTACTGTTAACTTAATTAACTCTCTTTCCATGAAACACCCTGCTGCTGGTCAGTCCAGTTTACAGGCTAACATATCTGGACTATCTGGCGAATAGTAATAACATGACAAATAATCGGCGTTGGTCAAAATATTGCCACATTTTATTTTGAACAAAATTCATTGAGTGTTAGCCTAATATATTATCGATATAGGCATAACTATCCAATCTTCATGCTTGTGTATTAAATGTAATGCCAGATCGATATGACATTGATGACAATATGATAACAGCTAGACAAATGTTACCAACTTAATGAAATGTTAAAACTAAGTTATCAATATTGTAAGCAAATAAGTATAATGCGCTAACGAACAAAAAATCGCTGTAAATAGTCTTATAATAATAACTATCCGCCTCGCTCCACTCGCGGTTGCATTAATGAGTGTTTTTTTCCTAAAGGCGAAATAAGGAAGACCAGCAACAATGACCATTCCAATATTAATATGCGACGATTCTGCACTCGCCAGAAAGCAAATGGCAAGAACTCTCCCTAAAGATTGGGACGTTGAAATTAGTTACGCCACCAATGGCGCTGAAGGCCTTGATGTCATTCGCGCGGGTAAAGGTGAGATTGTGTTTCTCGATCTCAACATGCCTGTCATGGATGGTTACGAAGTACTCCAAGCGGTACAACAACAAGATTTGCCCGCATTGATTATTGTGGTGTCTGGTGATATTCAAATTAAGGCTCATGAACGAGTCAAAGCATTAGGCGCCCTCGACTTTATTCAAAAACCCGTTAGTGCAGAGGCTATCAGCCATATTTTGCAAGAGTACGGTATTTTGACCCTTACTCAGGGTAATAAAGCTGAAGAAACACCAATGATGAAAGTTGATATGCGTGATGCATGTCAAGAAATAGCCAACGTCGCGATGGGTAGAGCCGCAGACTTACTCGCTAAGCTTCTGGATGTATTTGTACTATTGCCTATCCCTAACGTTAATGTGCTTGAAGTCAGCGAATTAACGATGGCCTTAAAAGCAACCGAACGAAATTCAACAGTCTCAGGGCTTTGCCAAGGATTTATTGGTGCAGGTATCGCGGGTGAGGCGTTATTACTGTTCCATGATTCTAGCTTTGAAGATATGGCGAAGTTGATGGGATTAGAAAACCCAAATGACGTTAGTACTGAAATAGAAGTGATGATGGACACAGGTAATGTGCTCATTGGAGCATTTTTAAATGGTATTTCTGAACAACTTGACATGAAATTCAGTCAGACCCATCCAGTAGTACTTGGCAGGCACTGCAGTGTCAACGAACTCATTCACGACAACTCTGACAAATGGCAGCGCACTCTCGCGATGGAAATTAACTATCGAATAGAAGATTACAATATTGAATGTGATCTTCTGCTGCTATTTACTGAAGACTCAATTCCTACGCTGAACTACAAACTTGGCTATTTACTCGACTAATGTTGGATACTTTTTATGTCAAATGATCAAAGTGCGATGAACGAACTCCACTGGCTAATCGATATGGTACAAACCATTGAGGTTGGTTTAGTAGTGCTCGATCGCGACTATAATATCCAACTTTGGAACGGTTTTATGGAAAACCACAGTGGTGTCTCACCCAATTCCATTAAAGGTAGTAATCTATTTGAAAAGTTTCCCGACTTACCAGCCACGTGGTTAAAACATAAAATGGAGTCGGTTTTTTTACTTAAAAACCGCACCTTTATTAGTTGGGAACAGCGCCCATACGTATTCCAGTTTAAAAACTATCGCCCGGTGACTGGCCGAGCCGATTTTATGTATCAAAACATTACCTTACTGCCATTAGCGTCATTAACCGGGCAAATAACTCACATCAGCATTATTGTCTATGATGTGACTGATATTGCGGTTAATAAACTGCAACTTAAAGCCGCTAATGAGCAACTTGAACAACTTAGTCAAACCGATGGTTTAACCCTTTTGCATAACCGTCGTCATTGGCAAAATTGCATGGAAAAAGAGTTCGATCGTTATTCACGCTATGGCGATGCAGCATCATTGGTGATGATTGATATTGATAATTTCAAGCGTATTAACGATGAATATGGTCACCCTGCCGGTGATAAAGTGATCCAACATATTGCCTATTTGTTAAAGCAAGCGTTGCGTGACACTGACTGTGCCGGCCGTTATGGCGGAGAAGAATTTGGGGTGGTGTTATCTAAAACCTCTGCAGAAGAAGCTCTCAACTTTACCGAACGGTTAAGAAAACGCATTGAAGCATCGGAAGTCGCATTCGAAAACCGCCTTATAAAAGTCACCGTGAGCTTGGGCATTAACGATTTAGATTCCGAAATAGATAATAGCTCAACCTGGTTATCGGGTGCTGATAAAGCCCTATATGTCGCTAAGCAAGAAGGCCGTAACAAAAGCGTTATCCATAAATAAGCGCCTATAAAATCTTTTTGTTATCCATAAAAAAACGCCCATCATCGATGAGCGTTTTTTTATGGAATTAGATTATCGACTTATTAGTGGAATGCACCATCAGACTCATCTTCATCTTCATCTTCATAGTCTTTTTCGTCTTCTTCATCGCCTTCAACTTCATCACCGACAAAAAAAGTACCCCAACCGTCATAGTCTACTTTTTGCTTGCCCGCGACGAGAATCAACTGTTCACATGCTTTATCCAGTAAAGGCACTTCTAGCTTATGCTTAGCAATGGCGTCAAAACAGAAAATAATCGAGCCATCTTCAAGTTCCATTTCTTCTGCATCATTCACTTCAAAACCAAGCTTAAATGCATCAACAGCAGCTTTTTCTAAACGATCAAAATTAGTCGCCGAAAAATGATGTTCAATCGTATATTCCGCATCAGGCTCTGAACCATCAGCAAGTAAGGCATCAACAATTTCAAGATTCTCAGCAAATTGCTCTTTTAACTGACGCTCAACAGACATGGATTACTCCGTAAATAGGACTCGTAAAAATTTAATCAATTATACCCAAACTGACACAAGTTGCGAGCTTGCTAGAGATGTTTGGTGATCAGTGGTTATGTTCGAGCTTTCAAGGTTAACGCTTCAGCTTCTTTATTTAACTCGACCAAACGCGCTGACATCAATTGATGTACCTTAGTGTTTAAGGCTTTAACATCATTTTTATCTAAGCCAGCCGTTGGGATAGGTTCCATCATCTCCACAATCACCACACCGTTGTTCCAACGATTAAGGTTAATGTGGCTCTGACACGAAGCTAATACTGGTACTATCGGCGCTTGAGCGGCTATTGCTGTATGAAATGCTCCCACTTTAAACGGTAACAATCCACGACCGCGAGAACGAGTTCCTTCAGGAAATATCCATACCGACAGTCCTTTATTCTTCATTCTTTCTACGGTTTTAGCCATAGTATCAAAAGCACTGTGACGATTTTTACGATCAATAAGAATATTGCCCGATAACCAATAAATTTGACCAAATAGCGGCATCCACGCCAGGCTCTTTTTACCTAAGCTAACCGTCGCTTTTGGTACCACTGACGTATGAGTAAACAAATCAAAATTATTTTGATGATTCGCAAGATAAATGCAAGGTTCCGATGTAGCACTTACAGGATGAACACGTTTAATGACCTTAATGCCTAATATTGGTGCAACAGAACCAAAGATACTGGCAATTACATGTACATTATTACGATGCATTGGCCGTACAAGGCAAAAAACAATCGAAAATACAAAGAGTAAAAATAAAAGTACGGCGAGAATGATTGAACGAGCGATAAGCAGCACAGCATACTCCTGCAATAAAATTGGCGTCAGTATAACGATGCTAGTCTAGGGACTCAACGTTTTGTTTACATATGTACGCTGAAATACTCTGCCCCTGTGATCTGGGGCAGAATAACTTAGCTTATCTGACAGCTAGATGGCAGATAATTATTTAGCAGGTTGATGTGCAGATGCTGGTGAACGTAGCTTAAGTAGTATTCTAAATAACAATGCACTTAATGCTAACGTTGCAACAATAGCGGCACCACTCGGCAAGTCGTAGCTAGCAGACAACAGTAGCCCAGCAATATAGCCCACGATGCCGACGCAATAAGCCCACACTAACTTGGTTTTACCTTGATACTTATTTAATGCCAATGCCGGTAAAATAAGCGTGCTAAACACTAAGTACACGCCTACTAACTCCACCGACAAAGTAATCACTAATGCAAATAAAAAGTAAAAGCCTGCACCATCTAATATCCGTGGTTTAGCGATGATCACCCCAAGAATACCTGCAGAGACCACTGCAGGTAATGCTAATTGAGACCAACTCACCCACAATATTTGACCAGACATTAACTGCTTTAATAATTCAGCGCCATGAGGATCATTGGCTAACAATAACATTGCCGCCACCGCACTGAGCACATAAAAACAACCAATAAATGCCTCGAGTTCACCGACTAACCGTTTTGCCATCCAAGCGATCACACCCGCACCAGCTAATGCAAATAACGCAGGCATCCATACATGAGCAAACGGTAACTCTTCTACTCGGTGATCTATGTGCGATACGATTGCCCCCAATGCAGCAACCTGAGCGATAGCCAAATCAATGAAGATAATGCCACGCTTTAGCACTTGTTGACCTAACAACACATGAGTTGATAACACTAATAGTCCTGCCACTAACGCAGGCAACAAGATAGACAGCAGCTCGACATCAAACATAGTGTTATTTCACTCCATTTAATAATGTCAGCAGACTATCGTATAGACTGATTAAGTCTTTACTTTCATCGTTACCACCTACCGACATCGGTAACACCAATACCGGCAGATTTGCGCGTTCACCTAACCATTTAGCCCCTCGTTCATCTTGGTATGATGCCACTATTACCGCCATTACATCGCCTTTTTCAGCACGAGTAAGTAATGAGGCTAAATGGCTGCTGGTGGGTGCTAAGCCTGGTTTAGGCTCAAGATCTGCCACTTGCTCTATTCCAGTCCAATTAAATAAATAACGGAAGCTCGAATGATAAGCGATGACCTTTTTGCCGGCTAAGTTTTTAGCTTGCTCTTGCCACTGCGGTATTTTAGCCTGCCAACGTTGGCTAAAGTCGCTCAACGACTGGGCATAACGACTGGCATTTTCTGGATCAACTTCAGTAAGCTTAGCGCTCAAGGTATGCGCAACGGTCAACATCCGCAAGGGATCTAAATGCAAATGAGGATTTCCCTTTGCATGCACATCGCCCATTGAACGATCTACTTGGGTTAACTTATCTAAGGTATCAATTTGATCTGCGGCAAAAAACAAGCCTTTATCCGTAGATCGAACCTTAGGATTAGCAGACTTCATTTGTAACATTGGCAACCAACCAATTTCTAAATCGGCCCCGGCACACACAACCAAATCAGCTTGGCGCATTTTAGCAATCAAGCTTGGTCTTGCTTGTACTTGATGTGGATCTTGCATCGCTGTGGTAGCCGAATACACCTTAGCATCGGGCGCTAAAGTTTGCGCTAATGCGGCATATTCAGGTTCACATGCAAACACGTTCAGTTCCGCTTTAGCTGTCGCGGTAAACAGCAGCGACATTGAAGTCACTGCTAAAAGCAATTTAGAATTGATGCGCACCGTGAGCTCCTAATGACATGACATATTGTAAAGTAAAGATATTATCATCTTCAAAACCATCGAAATTAGTTCCAGTCTGATGAGTGTATTGCAAACGCACGGTCGAAAAATGACTGCTATGCCAAGCAAGACTGACTTCTGACTCTTTTAATTTCTGTGGGTCGAGGTGATCTTCATGGATTTCATTAGTATCAATTTGACCGTAACGAATCCCAGCAGACCAACTTGGTGAAAATTGATACACACTACTCACGTACCAACCTTGATGATAGTCATCGGTACTAACGTCCTCATGATCTGCCTCAAGAATATGTCCCGGCTCCATACCAAAAATATCAGTGACTCTAAAATATTCGCCACTGACGGTTAAGTTTTGATATTTGTAATTACCATTCGGTGCCCACTTATAAACAAAGTCAGCAATGTAGGTATTTTCGCCTGTGTAAGATGCACTATGACTATGCTCAGCATGTCCTTCTTCATCAGCCGCTTCGTCTTCGTGCTCATCTTCGGCATAAGCTTGGCCATTCTGATTACGCAAATAGCTCAATCCTAGTTGCCAAGAACTCTCGATACCAATGTCACCACCGATTTTGGTTAATGCCGTATACACGCCAACATCATCAAAATCACGCTCTCCGTGCTCATCTGTAGCGCGTAAGCTTTCGCCTTTAAATGCTTCAACACCCATGGTCCAGTAGAGATCTGTTGGGGCCACATAATTTAAACGAATACCATCATCAAAATAATGACCACCTAAAAATGCACGATAGGCCGCTGGACGATCCGTAAATGCATCGGTATGTAAATGTTGATTATTTAAATAACCAATATCCGATAAAAATCGACCCGCACGAACCGATAAACCGTAAGGCATCGCTAACGTTTGGATAAAGGCTTCTTCTAAATTAAGCTCTGTTTCACCGTCATGAGACTCAACAACTGCGGTCACTTTACCGTAAAACATTTCATCAATATTGGCACTTAATGCCAACTCTGTTTCGCCTAAACCAAAACCTTCAGCACGCTCAGCTAATGGTCGGTCGCCCGTTTGATAATAACCATCGAGCACAGCACTAATACTAGGATTAGTTAAACTAGAATCTTCTGCCATTGCAGAATACGAACTCACAGCACAAGCCAGTGCCAATAACGAAACACGTGTGTTTAACGCAGACATAATATCTCCAAAATACAACAAGTAGCCGCCTACCTGGGTTTAGAATAAACCGGCAGATAACGGAAAATAAATCATTACAATGTTGGACTAACGAGATACAGGTGGGGCACGACTTTGGTAGTAGGCTTGGAATACGCTAAGTAAAAAAGGCAGCGTATATTGTTGGCGTTCGAACGTTTGCTTAGAAACAGCAAAAACTAAATTGGAAGAGTGAAGCGTTTTATTAAGCTGATGCTGATGAAAACACAAAGTACAATGATTTTGTACCCCGTCATCGAGATGTTTAACTGAGTGTGCAGACGCAGCAATAGACAACACAATCAAAATGGCACTTAGCCAGATTGCGATAGTTTGTCTTATTTTGATGCGGGAACTCACCAGAACAACTCCACCAGGTAAATAAAAGTGAGCATTAGTGTAAAAGACCGCAGCTGAAAAGCAACACTTAGATTGTGACAATTCATGACAACCCGTTCACAATCGCGTGCATTAACAATTAATCTTAACAACTAATGGGTAACTAAAACGTTATTTTTAAGATAGGCTTAAGCTATTACCCATACCATAATGGATGTGTAAAACATCATCATTACAGGACAAACACCATGGCACAATTTATTAAAGAAAATATTGGCATCATTTTAGTCATGATCATTGTTGGGGTTGTCGTGCTAGGCGGGATTTACTATGTTGAAGAATCACTAGAAAGCCAAGTTATTGAAGTTAAATAACAAACTTATTTCGCGTGCGTCTCTGCATTAGGATCATTTTCAGGCGCTTCAATCAGCTGCAAGTGGTCCATAATATGAGATAAACCCACCATAATAACAGCCAAAATAATCAATGGTGTAGTGATAACGGTTACACCCTCAACAAAATAGCCTACTGCGGCAGCAATAACCCCACCATAGAAACCTACTATTTTAACAACTGACAAATATTTATTATGCCCAAGCCATGCAGCACAATGGGGGCATTGAACTTCTACTGACAAACCTTTCCCGCGACTGTCATTCACCTTCGCAATTGAAAAAGATTTATAGCAATGAGCACATTGCAGCGACATGATAATTTCCTCAGTTCAATAATGGCGGCAAGTGTAACAAATTAACCTACCAATTACTGTATTTGGCTCCTATAGGATTTTTCCATTATCATAGGCGCAACTCAGAGCCCTAGGACAACTTTACATGCTACGGATTTTACTAACGTTATTATTATTCACATCGGCAGTGTTTACGACACAATCTCTTCGTGCAGAACAAGATGCTGTGGTACCGATTGTTGCCACTAGTCAGCTAACTGATACTCAAAATCAAATCAGCCGTTTACAACAAACTATCGAGCAAGATACCAAGTTACTATTTAAGGCAAAAGGTGAACTACGTACATTTACTGAATATCGAATTAAAAACAAATCGTCTGAATTACGCGACCAAATTGGTCAACTTATTGCCACACCGGACGCAGACCAACAATATTTAGTCACCTTAGTTCAAAGCCAATTGGCCTTTTTAGAGAATGTCAGTGCGTACTTAGACGCCCAAGTTATGGCCATGCGCCTTGGAGTAAGCCAAGGTGATGACAGTAAAAACATCTTAGCCATTTCTCAAAGAGAATTTGAACGAGACCATTACCTCAAGGCACAATTAACCACTCTTCAGTGGGCAGAAACACTGAATATAGATGTGAGTGTCCAAAAGCAAAAATTGACTGAGTTTATGCTCACTAGAGCGGATCAGTTCGATAGTTTAGTGCATTACACACAAGATGAATTACAAAAAGCCGTTGCAGAAGCCGCTGATGCAGGTGCAGATATCACCACCGAACAAAAAGCTGATGTGGTGGCACTAAAAGAACGCTTGGAGCAAAGCAGCTCTAGCTTAGCGGTTTCAGCGGGCATACTCGAAACATTAGGCCAGAACGTGGCACCATTTAAACAAACATTGTTTAGTGTGTCTGGTGATATCACCCAAGATGTATTGAATTTTAGCGTCGCGTCTAATCTGCTACAAGGTTGGGGTAAAGTCATTAAAGATCAGACGATTAATAATGGACCCAGTTTAACCTTTAAGATTTTAGTGTTTCTATTCATATTATTTGCGGCAAGTTTAGTCGCCAAAATTGTTACACAAATTATCTCTAAAACAGTACGTGCATCGAAATTACAATTTAGCCAACTGTTGCAAGACTTCTTTATCTCGTTGTCGAGTAAAATAGTGTTTGCGCTAGGATTATTGATTGCCTTATCACAGCTCGGGTTTGAGCTTGGGCCGTTACTCGCTGGTTTTGGTATTGCGGGAGTCATTATTGGTTTTGCACTGCAAGATACCCTGTCTAACTTCGCTTCTGGCATGATGATCTTAATCTATCGTCCATTTGATGTCGGCGACTTAATCAATGCAGCTAATGTTACCGGTCGCGTCAGCCACATGAGCCTAGTATCAACAACAATCAAAACGCTAGATAACCAACGCCTTATTGTGCCAAACAATAAAATCTGGGGCGATACCATTAACAACATCACCGCAGAGCATCAGCGCCGGGTAGACATGACCTTTGGCATTAGCTACAGCGACAATGTTGAACATGCAGAAACCATATTAAAAAGTATTGTAGAACAACATCCTAAGGTGCAAGCGCATCCAGAACCGATAGTAAAACTCCACACATTGGGCGAATCGTCAGTCGACTTTATTGTAAGGCCTTGGGTTAAACCCGATGATTACTGGGAAGTATACTGGGACATTACTCGCGCAGTGAAAATACGCTTTGATGCGGAAGGCATTAGTATCCCGTTCCCGCAACGCGATGTACATATATATCAAAAATAAGCTTTGCAGTTAGCAATAAAAAGGCTCAAGTCATCGACTTGAGCCTTTTTATTAATAGATAATGTTAGCTAACCAAAGGGCTTATAAATAAGTGATGCTGCCCTGTAAATGCGGTCGGCGACCTTTAACATCACGCATTTCAAAACGTTTACCATTTTCAATACTTTCAAACGCAAAGGTCACTTCAGATGGCATAAATACTGGCAGTTTAAATTCAACATCAACTTGAAACGGTCGATCGCCAACAAACGTCATTAACTGAGACATCACCCGTGCTTTAGACCACATCCCATGCGCTAACACTCGCTCAAAACCAAAGCGTTTTGACAACAATGGATGTAAATGGATCAAGTTATAATCGCCAGAAGCTTTAGCATACCGACGGCCTAAATCATCGGTTAAGCGCCATTGCTGAACGTTTTCCCATACCATTTCTGACGCTTTAGGCGGACGAGCACGACGACCAGCAGACTCGATACGATATAAGTAAGTTGATAGCGCTTGCCAAACTAACTCTTCACCGACAAACACCTTAGACACCAAATCAAACTCAAGCCCCGCATCGGTAGTACGGCTTGTGGTTAATTCACACTGTACAATTAGGGTTTCATCCGCTCGTACTGGGCGTAATACACTAATACTATTCTTTAAATGAAGCATGCCAAGTAACGGAAATGTCACCGCTTTATGGGTAAAAATCATCGCATGCAAACGAAATGCCCAGACATACAGATACGTTGGCGGTAACGTCATACCGTCATATTCAAAACTGCATACCGCAGCATATTGGCTAATTTTATCTTGGGACAACACCACATTCGACGCTTGTACATAAATATTCGGAAGCGGTTGTTGGTTCCATCCCGGTTTACGTCCAAACAGGATTTTGCGATACAAAGACAAAAGCGAAGGCATCGCTTTTAATTCGATAGCGTAGTCGTGACTCACAATGTTGTACCCTAAAGTAGGCAGCAAAAAAGCTGTGCTGCAAAACGATTAATAGATGATTATACCTTAGACTCTTGCAGTTGCTAAACCGCTAATTACTTAATGCGTTTAAAACAGCATGTCGAGACAACATATATTGATGCCATCAACACAAAAAATACTCGACACAATTGTTGTGACAACTCACTTACTATAGCTAATTTACCTTTACCTTTTTCAACCCAAAATGCGACAATTACCCGACTTAAATGACTTAACGTAGCCGATACAGTGCAAGATAAAAACTTCGATAAACTTAGCCAAAAGTTTGCCCAAAATATTTACGGTACCACTAAAGGTGAAATCCGTGCTGCAGTATTATGGCGCGACTTAGCACCTGCCCTAGCCAGCCTTGGCAAACCACGATTACGTATTTTAGATGCCGGTGGCGGTTTTGGTTATTTGAGTCAAAAACTAGCGGCTTTAGGTCATGATGTTGTGCTGTGTGATATTTCAGAACAAATGCTTTCTCTAGCACGGCAACAGATTGAAGCCTCAAATACCGCATTATCGATACAGTTAATCCACAGCCCAATACAAGCATTAACCGTTGAAGAGTATGGTCAATTTGATGTCATTCTCTGTCATGCTGTTGCGGAATGGCTAATTGATGCCCGTAGCACCTTGCAAGGTTTATTGAGTTTACTAAAACCTCATGGTTTATTTTCTTTGATGTTTTTTAATAAAGAAGCTTTACGGTTTCATAGCTTAATATCAGGTAATTTTGACTATGTTAACCGTGACTTTAAGGTCAAAAAGAAGGTCGGATTAACGCCGACTCACCCGCTATATATTGAAGATGTCCGCAGTTGGTTTAGCCAATGGCAACTGTCGATGGTGAGTCAGTCGGGGGTAAGAGTTATCAATGACTACTTGAAAAATAATCTGCCACCTAACTTCGACAAACATCAACTGATTGAAATGGAGTTGGCCTACTCGCAACAAGAACCTTATTTGTCGCTTGGGCGCTACATTCACTTTGTAGGCCGATCGACTTCATAATAAACTCATTGTTTTAGCATTTTACTTTCAATAGCTTGCCTTTTGAATAGCTCGCGCTACATCGACATTAACACTGTAAAAAGCTACAGCGAGTAATCGTTGCACCTTGCTGTTTTAGTAGGTCAGGAATGGCTTGCTGTCCGACAATATGACCAGCGCCCACCACGATAAATAATTGTTTGTGGGTTTTACTTTGTAACAACTGGATGATTTTTTGCGCCATCGTGTGATTACGTTGCCACAACAGTTTTTCGAGTAGTTCATCAGCATCGCCCGCTTGCGATTCCATAATGTTTGCGAGAGCATTACCATCACCTTGGCGCCAAGCGTAGATTAAATCAAGCATTTCAGCATCGCTAGCGTTAATCGAATCATCAAGCATTTGCAGTTGAGTCGCGGTTGAAAATGATGAAATTAATTCAAATTGAAACTGAATACTCTCAAGCTCAACTACATTTTTACCACTGCGATTTGCCATAAAATAAGCGTCGACACCCTGCTCTGCGCTGTAACCTAATTGCCCAAAACGGCCCATGCTAATTTGCGCAGACTGCAACCAAGGTGCATACGGTGCCAGTGCTTGGCACAAGGTTTGATGACTTTGGCAATACTCTTGCCGAGTCGCATTAACGTCTGCGGCAATATCTGCCGACAAACCACCATACCGTTGTAATAACGCTCCAGTATCGCCTTGGCTAATATCTGCTTCAACAACCAGTGCATCCGATTGTTTAAATGCTGATTCTATATGCTGTGCTAGTGGGTAGAAGTCTTGACGACCAACATGAATGGAGCCCAATAAATACGCTTGCTGTTGCTGATACTCAATTTTATAGAATACCGGAGAATCCAACGCAGCTGCCGATGTGGATGTAAAACACAGTAGTAATGCGACTAAACCGTAGCAATTTCGCTGTAAGCGACCATAAATCAAATTGATATTGAAAATAAGCCGACTTTCTCTTGTTGCCTGCATACTAGCTCCTTATAATTAACTTTATTCTTTGCACATGCACTATGAGGCAATTATGCCGTACACCAATGTTTTTCTACAGATAAAAGAAAACCTGCAAATAGCCTATAGACAAGCCATTGATTCAGATGCTCGCCTAGATGAATTACGTAAAGAAGGCCACGGCAAGTTTGTGGCGATTTTTACCGAAGAGCAAGGTTTTACAACTAGTAGTAATCGTTTCTTACCTTATGTACAAGAATTGGTTGCTGAATTTGATGCGATGCAGAGCAGCACTCATGTTGCACCAGAAACACTTGAAGCCTTTGTCAAAAAGCTTGCGGCCTTACTGCAAACACTACAAGTATTTAAACTCGCCAAATAATCGATATGCTCGTAGGGTCTGTTGATATTTCAAAGTTGTTTTTGCAGTTAATTGTTAGCCATTTAAACAAGGCAGAGGCTTTGTCGTGTAGTTATTCTACACAAAGAGCCGATAACGCAGTAGAAATGACTAACAAACACAGCCCGAAGGGTTCGACTAACAACGTTTTACTCTTTGTTGAGTGCCTCTTATTGAGAGATTGTTGCTTAGATTGCTAGGCACCAATCACCTCGATTAACACATTTTGATCTCGAACAAAATTTAACTAACAAAGATCAACAGACCCTAATACTTTCTTATTAGGAGCTTTCCATCATATGACATAATCTTGTCATATTTTCGCAATAGACTTGTCTCTCATTGGTAACAATACCAAACGCAATGCCGTTAGGTAATTAATAGAATGAGACGCAAAGATGACGGCTTTACAGCTAGTAAGCGAACTTGATCACATCATAGAACAGCAATCTATCGACGCTGTATTCCAGCCGATTTTCAATGTTTCAACAAATCAATTGCACGGTTATGAAGCGCTCAGTCGTGGCCCTAAAAATAGCCCGTTACACACGCCTTTCGCTCTATTTACTACCGCCGAAAAACAAAACTTATTAAGCGAACTTGAAACCTTATGTCGCAGCATTTCAATTAATGCATTTCACTCACGCCAGCTTAATGGCAAGCTATTTATTAATATTTCACCAAAAGCATTGCTCGATCCCAATCATCCAAAAGGCATGACACTACAGCTTATTAAACAGTTGGGGATCAACCCGTCGGATGTGGTTATTGAATTATCCGAACAATATCCTGCCGACGATATCGACTTGCTAAAGTCCTGTTTAAACCATTATCGCAATCAAGGGTTTTTAACCGCTATTGATGATTTAGGCGCCGGTTATTCTGGATTACGCTTGTGGTCTGAATTAGCACCAGATTATGTCAAAATCGACCGCCATTTTATTCATCAAATAGATACCACCGCGGTAAAACAAGAGTTTGTCCGCTCTATTGTCGATTTATGCCAAAACTTAACCTGTAAAGTGATCGCAGAAGGCATTGAAACCAATGAGGAACTCACCACTCTAAAACAATTAGGGGTAACCTATTGCCAAGGCTACTTTCTTGGACGACCAGCTCTCCATCCAAACCAGCAATTTAGCAGTGAACTGAGCACTCCCATGGTTCAACCTAATTCTCGTTATTGTGAAACAGCTGAAAGTTTATGCACCAACGCCATAAAAGCATCTCCTGGTACACAACTTAAAAAAATCAGTCAGACTTTTGCTGAACAACCAGCATTACAAGCCATTGTGGTAACCGAAAATAACAAGCCATTAGGTATCGTCAATCGCAGCACATTACTCGAGCTATTCAGCACACCTTATGGCCGTGCATTACACGAAAACCGCCCAGCGAAAATGGCAATGGACACCAACGTGTTACACATTGACGCCAACGAACCGCTTACCTATGTCAGTCAATTACTTACCTCAGATTCAGTCAACACGGTGGCGCAACAGTTCATTATTTTGCGAAATCAGCAGTTGATTGGCATTGGCCATACTAAAGATTTATTACAACGTATTACTGAACATAGAATAAAAATGGCGCGACACGCAAACCCTCTCACCAACTTGCCGGGAAATGTGCCAATACAAGAAGAGCTAAAACGCTTAAGGCTACAAAAAAAATCTTACTATCTTGCCTATTTAGATTTAAGCCATTTTAAACCTTACAACGATATTTATGGATTTTGGCGGGGGGATGAAGTCATTCAGTTAGTAGCAAACTTGTTGCTGCCTTATCAAAATGAACATTGTTTTGTTGGCCATATTGGTGGGGACGATTTTGTTATGATAAGCATGCAAGACGACACGCTAACCAATTGCCAAACAATTATTGAACGATTTGAGCAACAGAAAATGAGTTTTTACAATGGCGATCACTGGCTGGCGCAAACAATGCAAGCCCAAGACAGGCAAGGGCTGCAATTCCAATACCCTTTGGTTTCATTATCCATTGGGGTTTTACCGCCATTGGTGACCCAGCAAGCAACAGAATATCAAATATCAACGTTAAGCGCCCAGGCGAAAAAGCAGGCAAAAATCGCTTCAAATGGATTTTACCTGCATGAAAAACAATCGACATTGCTTAGCTTATAATTTGGGAGCTACCGTTTTTTGTAACCAATCATCAAATAAGTTGGTTTCATATTGAAACGGTCTGTTATTGAAATTACGCGTATTGTTCATAAAACTCATGTCGATAATTTTTTCATCTCCAGCAATAATGACTTTGTCACCTTCATTTATGCTGTAACTAAACGTCGCTCTGGGTGGATATAAATCTTTTACAATACGTAAATCACCTGGCGTAGCCCCAAATGTTGGTCGCATGTCTCCAGCTAAATCAAGGTTAGTCACTTGCATTTGCAACGTCTGCCCTGGCTTAAGGATTTTTTCAGCTTGTTTATTGATGTTTTTGGTTAAGGTTTCAAATAAACGGTTTTCAAAGCGCGATTGAAGTTCATTTGAAGTTTTGATATCACGAAAATCTTTTGGGTTTTGCCACTCAATTTTAACCAGCCCCACTTCGGTAACCGGGTTCGGTTCTGGCGTATCTTCGGCCATGGCAACTTGGCATACCAATACCGGTGCAAGCAGTAAATATTTTACGTTCATAATAGACCTCCAAAGGGCTTAAGACGCTTACAACACAACCGCCTCAAACGGTAGGTTAAACAATCAATTCAGCACGTCATGTTTAACGTTTATCTAAACTGTTGTTGTCATATTGCAATGCGGATAATCGTCATTAAATTGAATGTTAGCCATCTAGCCAGCATCATATGTAATAACTATAGACCTGTTAAGCTGAACCAACGCTTAACAGTTTCATCCCACTAAAAAGGAAACCGTGCGCTCAATAAAGGATAGGTTTGACGCATTATTTTTGGCTTGGTACTGAATTTTTTACCCACAGGTGCGTTTAGCCCAGATGGCACAAACGGCAACTCATCCCCATTACGGTCTTCGTAAATTTTACCTGCAATTAAATCGTACTCTTCTACAAACGGGTAAGCATAATCATCCACTAACGGCCATTGTGCTAACTCACCCAAGCAATCAGGATTGGCAATAACCTTGTCATACCATTGCTGACCTAACGACAGTAAAAAACATCTAAACTCGGCAAAGGCATAGTCAGAGTCGCAGCCGGTAATGATGTATGCCGCGCCCCAAACTGACCATAAATAACTACGGCGTAATTGTTGGCCTAACATTTTATCAAATGTCTTTAGCGCTTCATCATCCAAGACTTGCAATTGTTCGCGTAAACGCAATTCAAGATCAGCAGAAGACTGCTCCGGTTGATCTCGTGTTACTAGCGCCCAAAAATGTGTTTCTGTCATCAAAATGTATCCATCACTCTATTTTGTGAGATATTCTACCTCAAATTTTCCAGCTAGATGATCAATATGAACCAAAATGCAGCCCCCCGAATGCCAATTAGAGTCATGCTTCTTATCTCACTGTATGTTGTACTCACGCTTATTGCTATTTGGCGCGCAACAACTTATCAAGCATATGATTTATTAACACTGGGAGTGATACCGGTTTTCATTGGCTTAATTAAACGTGCGGCATGGACAAAAGTACTGTTGATCAGTTATGTATGCTTACAAACTCTCGGACTTGCAGCGATGACTACAACAGCAGTGATTGCTTATCAAATCACCCCTGATGACGTAAAACTGGTGTTTCAAGGTTATAACATTCCACTGATCCCACTGTGGTTGTTACTGTTGAGCGTGGTGGTATTTCAATGGTGGGTTGGACTGTCTAACGTGACTAGAAACTATCTCGTTAAAAAGTAAGCATAAAATGCTATTACTCTGGTCTGACTGCCATCCTCAGGCCATTTTTAGTGTATAATTCGCTCATGCGCGCAACATTAAAACAACAAAATAATAATAAATATATCTGTGGAACGTGAATTATGACTAGTCTATCCCCAAGTGAATTATCCATCCTATTACTTGAGCCTTCAGAGACTCAACGTAAAATTATCATTACACGTCTTCAGCAAGAAGGAGTGAGCAGCATTCAAACTGCCGCAACGATCGCTGAAGCCAAAACAATTATTCAACGCCATAAACCTGACTTAATCGCCAGTGCGCTGCATTTTGTCGATGGTGAAGCCACAGAACTACTGCAGTACATCAAAAGTACCCCCGCATTAAATGATATTCAATTTATGCTGGTTTCCAGTGAGTGTCGCCGTGAACAACTCGAAATCTTTAGGCAATCAGGTGTTGTCGCCATTTTGCCTAAGCCATTTAATGCAGAGCATTTAGCCACGGCACTTAATTCAACCATTGATTTACTCAGCCACGACGAGCTGGATTTAAGCCACTTTGACGTGCATAACATCAGGGTGCTAGTGGTTGATGATAGCCGAATGGCGCGTAATGTGATTAAACGCACTATTGGCAACTTAGGGATGCAACTGATTACTGAAGCGGTTGATGGTGAGCAGGCTATCAATCTGATGAAAGAAAACATGTATGACTTAGTGATAACCGACTACAACATGCCTTCGGTAGATGGATTAGCATTAACGCAATATATCCGTAACCACAGTCAACAATCACATATCCCGATTCTAATGGTGTCGTCAGAAGCCAATGATACCCACCTAAGTAATGTATTTAGTGCTGGGGTTAACGCCTTATGTGATAAACCTTTCGAACCACAGTTAGTAAAGAAAATTCTTTACCAACTGCTAGAAGAATAACCACAGAGCGAAAAAAGACATTATTTGTACTGATTTTGCTGTAAAACCACTACAGATACTGAATTTATGGGATAAAGTGCTTTTAAACCAGCATGGCTTGTGGCATGTTATTCATGTTTTAAAAAACACTTCTATGGAAAGCAGAGAATATCAATATGAACAAAAGTGAATTAATTGCAAAAATCGCTGAAAATGCGGAACTAACTAAAGCTGAAGCTGGCCGCGCACTAAAATCTTTCGAAGAAGCGGTAACTGAAGCCATGAAAAATGGTGATAAAATTTCTATTGTTGGTTTTGGTTCTTTTGAAACCACTCAACGTGCCGCACGTACTGGCCGTAACCCGCAAACTGGCAAAGAAATTCAAATTGCTGCAGCTACTGTGCCTAAGTTTAAAGCTGGTAAAACACTAAAAGATAGCGTTAATTAATTATATGCTCAGTCTTTTTTTGATAGAAACCTCCTCTGTGGAGGTTTTTTATTGGTTATTTTTCAGCTTTGCTTATTCTGTTATCCAGCTGCCCGAGTTAAATTAATAATATAGACCACCTCAGACCACCTACTATCCCACAGCAAAACGCTAATCTACTCAATATAAGCGAATATCTAACGCCGATGTATTGTTGCACATTAAAAGTGCGCTCCTGCATCATTTAGCGGCAACAAAGATGCAACAAAATGATCCAGAACTACATAACTTACTAATTTAAAATGTAAAAAAATATTGGCATGCGATTCGCTAATTAATCTTCAGACAAACCAACATTGAGCTCATTTAATGCTACATAAATGCCTCAGTGATAATAAAACTTTAAGGGATGAAGATGAAAAAATCACTATATCAAGCAATTGCGTTATCAACAGGCTTATTACTAAGCGGCTCAGCCCTTGCTGAAGTCACTGGCAATATTGGCGCAACATCGAACTACTTATGGCGTGGCACCACACAAACCAATAATGAAGCAGCCGTTCAAGGTGGCATTGACTATGCTCATGAGTCTGGATTTTATGCCGGTACTTGGGTATCAAATGTCGATTTTGGTGATGAAACCAGTTACGAACTAGACCTTTATGGTGGTTATGGCGGTAACTTTACTGAAGACCTAACTTACGACATCAGCTACCTTTATTATGCTTACCCAGATGCTGGTGGCAGTATTGATTTTGGTGAAGTGGCCTTGGTGCTTGGATGGAAATGGTTAGATGTTGGTTATTCTCAAGTGATCAACGCTGACTCTGATGTGTCTGGTGCAAGTGACGAAACAGATTGGAACTATATTCAAGCCAATGCCAGTTTCCCGTTAACAGAAAAGCTCAGCATTGCATTCCACTACGGTTATTCACAAGGCGATGTTGTTGAAGATTTATTTGGCGACACCTATGCAGACTACAACGTGACTTTAAGCGCTGAAACAGACCTAGGAACAGTCTCATTTATGGCCTCTGACACAGACTTACCAGACAATGATGCTAAAATTGTTTTAGGCTACTCATATGGCTTTAGCCTATAACGAGTAACCCTATCGCACATGCACTTTGCTGTATTCGTGTTATCGACGCCACCTAATTGAAGGTGGCGTTTTTTTATCTGCTTGAAAGCGGAGCATTATCTACGCTCAGCACATCCAGAATATTTGATCACAAGCACACTCTACGCACCAGCTAGTTGGTTTTACTAGCAAGAAAAACAATTAATGCTAAGCTCAAAGAGAAAGGTAAAAATAGCTGTCCAACTGAGGAAAAATATTTTACTTCCCTATTTAGGTTTTTTTAGTTAGAAAATGCTCATTGAATTAATACCACGCTTTTATTCAACATGAGGGTTTTGTTATGGCTAATCTTAGTGAAAGAGTGCCTGATGACACAGAAATGGACGCGATGACAACGCCTAGAAACGTTAAATCCGCCGAAACATTACAACATAAACGCCAAGTAAAACGCAGATTAGAAGATTTCCTCGAACAAGCTCAATTACGTAAAGCAATTGGTGACGACGATTTTTTCTAAAAAATAGGGATAAACGCCAATGTCGTTTATCCCTGTCTATTTTAAGCGAGCGAACTTAGGCACTACTAAGCGCTATTTAATTGCCTATGCACTTTTAGTTTGTATACGCCTAGTGTGCTTACCAACTTGTGCTTGTGTGAGTAGCAGCTCAGCTTTGGCACCTAGATACACATATATCCCTAACCCAACCAATAGCCCCACGACCGCTAACATCATCAAAATGGCAGGCTCAATATATTGTTTTTCTCCCAGCGATGCTTTAAACATCGTCAGCAAAGCTTCAATTGAAATCGCAATCAAAATGGTCGAAATAAACCGCGTAATCGTTCTACGAGTCGAGCTGTGACGGAAGATATCTTTATGCATCAGCACTTCTTCTTCCAAAATGGTTTTACCCAAATCAAAAATAGCTAATGCCAATGTAAGAAAAATGATAATACCAAAGGGCTGTAGCGGATCATGGGTCGCAGATATTTGGCTAAACAAGGCATAAATATCGCGGATCACGGTCCACATGAGTACGCTCACCAACACAAACAGACACAATACAATCGCAGTATAAATACTTTTAAAAAACGGAGACATTTTACGCCGAGCACTGTCGCCCATCATAAACTCGATCAATCGTGTTAGGTTGACATCAATGACCACAATAACCACTTGCCCAGAGGCCGATTTAATCATTTGCGATGCCGACAAGCACAACCCACCACCAGAGTTTGATAAATAGGGTCGAGTAATATGAACGGTGTCGATAGCAGTCAATTGAGTAAAATAAGGTCGTTGGCTTCGGTCAACATGATGACCGCAAGCCATTAGCTTAACTTGCTGATTAATGACGCTGATATTAGGACAAATCTGCATCCCTTGCTCATCAAGTAAATAAATGAGTTCAACGAAGGGATAACTAATCGCCATGTCTTCAAAAATTTTTGCCGAAATGGGTTGTTCGAATAAATTAATATCTCCCACACCGATCAAAATAGATTCTAATAATTCGTGTACCAGATGTTCATATTCATGGTAACGCTCGATCACACTTAAATAGCTCATCGCTGCCATAGGATTTCCTTTTAATCTAGATTACTTTAGCTAAAGCAGTTTTAATGCCAAATAAATAAGCTATTATTTTTAGATACTTAAATAAAGTGTCTGGAAGGAATTGCGATATAAACTGATTTGTCGCACCAAAATAGTGCTACATTTGAGGTTTTTTTTCATTGCCGTTTTGCAATCAACATCTGCTAATATAAGTGCTAATACTGCTTACAATATTTTCAAGATTAGGAAAAGACAATGTCTGACTCTTTATTGCGTTATCAACAAGATATTCGTCGTTTTTCTGATGAATTAATTCGTATCCAAGCACCGATTAAAATTTTAGACTCGATAAAATGGCCAAGACAAGTTGAAGATGACTTTTTAGCTAAACAAAGCAAAGAGTTACCAAACATCAGCAATGATTTTTATCAATCGATTCCTTTATCATTTAACGCAGATCAGACCAAAACCGACCTACAAGGGTTAAAAAATGCCGTTGAGCGAGGTTTAGGTAAACGCGATAAGTTAGGTAAAATTTTACTGGCTAACATTGATCAATATCGGATCGTGATAGACATGCTACACAATCGTGGCAAGCCAATGTTTGGTAAACTCAGTCAAGAATTGTATGGCAGTGCCAGCCACAAATTACATGGCGATCGTCATACGGTACGCCAACTGGGTGATCGTTTAAGCCATATATTTTCGTTACCTGCTGCGCGCCACATGAGTAGCCGTCATCCAAAAATTATCACCGCACCAGAAGCGGTCAATGTTCTCAGTGAGCGTTTAGTAAAATATTTTCACAACGATGAAATTCACGTTAAATTGAGCGATGGTATTGTGTCTGACGCTGCTGTAGGTGGTGACACCGTAAAACTCAATACCCGTGCCATGTTCAGCGAATCTGATTTGAATGTGTATGAAGTACACGAAGGCTGGGTTCATGTGGGCACCACGCTTAATGGTCGTGCGCAACCACATGCGACTTGGCTCAGTGTCGGTTCACCACGAGTGACAGCGTCGCAAGAAGGCTTAGCAGTGTTGATGGAAATGCTGACCTTAAGCTCAAATCCGGGCCGCGCACGCCGAATTAGCGATCGTGTTTCTGCTGTCGACATGGCTGAACAAGGTGCCGACTTTATTGAGGTCTATCGCTACTTTAGAAACCTAAACCTGAGTTCAAAAGACAGTTATCGTGTTACTCAACGGGTATTTCGTGGTGGTATGGTTGGCGGAGGCAGCTTTTTCACTAAAGATATCTCCTACGTACGCGGTTATGTTGAAAACATTAACTTTATCCGTAGCGCCATTAGCACGGGTTTACCAGAGTTAATCCCTATGCTGTTTTTAGGTAAATTAGCCATCGAAGACATTCCGGTTCTGTATCAAGCTTACCAGGAAGGCATTATTGCCCGCCCTAAATATTTACCACCGATGTTTGAAGACATCAGCGGCCTTTATGCCTGGTTTGGCTTTGCGTCCGGTATCGGCAATATCGACTTAAAAGGGGTGCAACGTCATTTTGCACGCCAATTCAAAAATGTTGTCCCGACTTCTGCAGTCGACTTATTTGAAGATTCAGAGTTTGATAACAACTTCGAATAAACTGCAGTCATAGTTTAATTGGCTAAGTGACTAAGTGACTAAGTGTGGCATAAGTCACACTTAGTCTACTAAACAAGTGTAATGCTAATGCCTTGTTACCTAGCGAGTTTGCTATAGTGTAACTACGGCTATGGTTGAGACTTGCTATGAAACACATTCTATTTTCAGCGTTATTTTCAATGTTATTCTCCAGCTTGATATTAATGAGTGGCTGCACGCCAGCAAGCCCTTCACAAGCATTAGGTACCTTAGAGCGCGACCGAGTCATTCTTCGTTCAACCGCAGCAGAAATCATTACTGCACAACCCATTAAAAAAGGCATGCAAGTCAACGCCGGTGACTTATTAGTCCAATTTGATACCCACAAACAAGCCGCGCGCTTAGCGGTAATGCAAGCCGAAGTGGTTAAAGCCCAAGCCTACTTATTAAAACTCACTAATGGCGAGCGCCCAGAAGATATCGCCAGTGCCAATTCGGCATTAAAGAGTGCCAACGCCGCCAAAATCGAAGCGCAAAAATCTTATCAACGCAGCGCGAGTTTATTAGCAAAAAACCTGGTCAGTGAAGCAGAGCGCGATCGTGCTTTAGCGCTTCGCGATCAAGCCAATGCAGAATATGATGCCGCCAACGATCGATTAACAATATTGATCAAAGGTGTTCGCCAAGAAGATATTTTTCAAGCACAAGCAGCACTCGATGCTGCCAATGCCAACCTACGTTACGAGCAGCAGGTTTACAGCGACTTAAGCATTCGTGCAACTCGCAGTGGTAAGTTAGATAACTTGCCCTACAATGTTGGCGAACGCGTCCAGCTAAGTGCGGTGGTAGCGGTGATCCAAGCTGATGCTGCGCCCTACGCCAGAGTGTATATACCAGAACCCTATGCAGCTAAACTTCGCATTGGCCAAACGTTGTCTGTCAGTGTAGACGGTATCGACAGCACGTTTAACGGCACACTGCGTTGGATAAGTACTGAACCGGCATTTACCCCCTACTACGCACTGAATCAAGCAGATAGGTCACGATTAGCCTTTCTAGCCGAAGTGAGTTTAGACAGTTCGGCCAGCGAACTACCTACGGGCATACCAGCCCAAGTTATATTACCGACACAAAAATGACCTCATCCGTAGACCCACAATGGGTAATTCAAGCTCATGGGCTAACCAAAAAATTTGGCGACTTTACTGCGGTAGAGCAATTAGACTTATTGGTGCCTAAAGGCAACATTTATGGTTTTTTAGGCCCTAATGGCTGTGGTAAATCAACCACTATTAGAATGTTAACCGGTTTACTCACCCCCACTGAAGGCACCATTAATGTCATGGGGTTAGCCATCCCGAAGCAAGCTGAAGCATTACGCCATAATATTGGTTATATGACCCAAAAGTTTTCCCTCTACGATGACTTAACCGTTAAAGAGAACCTGCAATTTATTGGCCGAATTTATGGTATCGACAATAGCACCTGCAAAAAACGCATTGATCAACTGCAAAGCACTTACAAACTAAGCCAATATCAGCATCAACTGGCCGGTACCCTTAGCGGTGGACAAAGACAACGATTGGCCCTCGCCTGCGCATGTTTAAATCAACCAAAATTACTGTTTTTAGATGAACCCACCTCAGCCGTTGATCCACAAAACAGGCGTGACTTCTGGGAGCAACTGTTCGATTTATCAGAACAAGGCACCAGTATTTTAGTGACTACCCATTATATGGATGAGGCCGAACGCTGCCATAAAATTGCCATTATGGAAAAAGGCAGGATCAGAGCGGATGACACGCCAAAAGCATTAATGGATAACATCAATGCCCATGTGGTTGAAATCAACACCACTGATTTAAGGCCGTTAAAACAAGCATTAATTAGCCACATTGAAGTGACCTCTGCGGCGCAGTTAGGCCATAGATTACGGGTATTGGTCAGCAAACAAGTGGCAGATCCTATCTCTTGGTTACTGCATCAGTGCCAACAGCATAATCACCCCGTTAACCTGCAAGATATTCACTTGGTTAGCGCTAATCTTGAAGACGTGTTTGTCAGTCATACTGGCCAGCGTGTTCCAGCCTCCCATGAAGCAACATAAGGGCTAACAACATGCTGAACAGTATTCGCCATAGCTACATGCGTATTCATGCCATTACCGCTAAAGAAGTTAAGCAGCTTATGCGCGATCGAATTACCTTTGCCATGGTGATAATGATCCCGCTGATCCAGCTGTTGTTATTCGGCTATGCCATCAATACTGATGTGCGGGCAATACCAGTAGCAATTGTTGATCAAAGTGATTCAGCTGCAGGACGCTGGATAGTCGAAGCGGTAAAAGTCACCCAGGTAGTGGAAGTCACATCCTATCTCACGACAGCAGAGCAAGCACAGGCTGCTATTCGCCGTGGTGACATTAAAGCGGCATTAATTTTACCGCCTACTTTGAATGAAAAAATCGCACGCAATGAACCGATTGGCCAATGGATAGTCGATGGTTCAGACACCATGATTGCAGGCGCGATAAAGCAACTGCGAAACCTATCGCTCAACGATATTGTACCGGAGCAAACCAGCAACCAATCTCGGTTTGAAGTTAGCTTATTTTATAATCCGGAGCAGCGATCCGCGGTGAATATTGTTCCAGGTTTAATCGCCGTCATTCTGACCATGACCATGGTGCTGTTTACTTCATCAGCTATTGTTCGTGAGCGTGAACGCGGCAACCTTGAATTATTGATCACCACCCCAATAAAGCCAATAGAACTGATGATTGGAAAAATATTGCCATACATCGTCATCGGCTTAGTGCAAATGACCATTATTTTAGGCTTAGGCAATATTATTTTTGCCGTGCCCATCAATGGCGCTATCAGTCATTTATTGTTGGGCACGTTACTGTTTATTACCGCTAGCCTGACATTAGGGTTAATCATATCTACTATTGCAAAAACACAGCTACAAGCCATGCAAATGACCATTTTTGTATTATTGCCAACCATATTACTCTCTGGATTTATCACCCCATTAGAAGCCATGCCGACAGCAGCAAAATGGATTGCCGAAGCACTGCCAGGAACCCATTTTATGCGGGTGATCCGAGCGATTGTGTTAAAAGGGGCAACGTTAGGCGAGTTAATAAACGATGTATTGTGGCTGGTGGGTTTTACAGTCATTGGATTATGGATTGCAGCGATGCGATTTAGCAAACGATTAGATTAACGCCTATTGTATGACTCCAATAGGCGCTAGAAAAATGGGTCTAGTTATAAGCCACGGTCGATGACATATGCCTCGCCGTTACACTCTAAATAAACAGCACAAGACGAGTAATTAACTTTGCCGCATTGCTTCAACACAATGGCATTACCGCCTCGTTGGGTCACTTGTAATTTGAGTGACTTAGTCATTGAAGACAAACTTGGAAGATCATCTAACTTTTCAGGATCTGATGAATTTTCACAATATGAAGTGGTCACATCGCCAAGAAACTGTGCTTTGAACCTAGACATTTCTGCTGAGGTGTAGGTATCAACCCCTGCTATTGTGGCGTTACCTAGCGCAATTGTACCCGCATTGGTTCGCAGTGACAGGTTAGAGCAACCCGACACAAACACCATACTCAAGATGGCGGCAACAGAGACAGTAAAAACAACGTACTTCATAAAAAATCCTTTTAAAAAAGCATGTTCATCAATGTACTGATAAACATGCTTAATAATCATTTGGCTAAAGTTAACCTAAAATAACACTTAGCCAACTATTTACGACAATATTAATTGGCTTTTTGTTTTGCGTTAAGCGCTCTTTGCTTGAGAAAGTATTCGCGAGTTAAGCCAAATACCACAGGGCTTAATAGCACTAACGCAATTAAGTTTGGAATCGCCATCATCGCGTTCAATGTGTCGGCTAATAACCAAATAAACTCTAGCGAACTCACTGCACCTAAAGGCACAACCAAGGTCCAGATTAGACGAAATGGCTTAACGGCTTTGTCGCCTAATAAGTATTGAACACATTTTTCGCTGTAAAAACTCCACCCTAAAATAGTGGTAAAAGCAAACACAGCCAAAGCGATGGCCACGATATAGTTACCCATGGGCAGTGCATGTGAAAATGCTAGAGAGGTTAATGCAGCGCCGTTTTCGCCAGATGTCCACGCACCAGAAACCACAATCGCCAAGCCCGTTATTGAACATACAATGAGCGTGTCAATGAACGTACCTAACATGGCCACTAAACCTTGCTTCACTGGGTTATTCGTTTGCGCCGCCGCATGGGCAATTGGCGCACTTCCTAACCCGGCTTCATTTGAAAATACCCCACGTGCCACACCAAAACGAATCGCAGCCCATACCGCCGCCCCCGCAAAACCACCTTGGGCCGCTACTGGGTTAAAGGCACTTTCAATAATCAACATAAAAGCAGCAGGCACTTCGTCTGCATATACAACCAATACCGCTAAACCAGCGGTAATATAAAATACCGTCATCAATGGCACTAACTTACCAGCCACTTCAGCAATACGTTTAATACCGCCCATGAGTACCGCACCCACCAGCACCATTAACACCACACCTGTAACCCAACTAGGTACACCAAAGTTACTGCTCATCGCATCAGCAACTGAGTTAGCTTGTACGGTGTTACCAATACCAAAACCGGCAATGGAGCCAAACAGAGCAAATGCAGTACCTAACCAGGCCCATTTGCTGCCTAAACCATTCTTGATGTAATACATCGGGCCGCCAACATGATTACCGTTAGCATCTGTCTCACGATATTTTACCGCCAGAACGGCTTCCGAAAACTTAGTCGCCATACCCACGAGCGCCGTACACCACATCCAAAATAATGCCCCTGGCCCACCAATAAAAATCGCCGTAGCCACACCAGCAATGTTACCCGTACCAATGGTGGCCGATAATGAAGTCATGAGGGCATTAAATGGACTGACATCACCTTTTTCACTTTCATCAGTAACCTGACGACCCGACCATAATAATTTAAAACCTCGATTCAGCTTTAAAATAGGCATGAATTTTAAACCTATCGACAAAAACAGCCCGACCCCTAAAATCAAAATAAGCATGGGAACGCCCCATACTATACTGTTAATCATACTGACAAATTGCGTGACTGCTTCCATGTAAAAAACCTCATAATGAGTAATGACTTATGTCGAATATTATAATTATTAGATATTTGGTTATTTTTATTATGGTTACAGTGGCCCAACTCCACTGCAACGATTGCGTTTTTTAGATTACCCCGATTAAGTTAACCATGGCAACCCACCGCATGACCTAATGAATCATCTTCAAGATGAGTCATTAGGCCATGCGCATACAAATTATTTTTCGAGTACCACTTTCAATGACTCTAGACCTTGCTGTAAATCAGCACCTATCATGGTTTCAAAATCGATAAACAAAAACATTAAGTTAGTTGGATAAGCAAAATGACCACTAAAACCCCAATCAACTTTAGTTTGATTAGCATTAACGGCTGCAGTGCTCATATAGGCAGGCTCGGTCGCTTCAAAGGGTGAGATAAACCGTAATTCAAAATCGATACGTTTACCTTCATCTATGGCAATAATTTCTTGCTCGCCAACACCAACATCTGGGTTTTCACTGGCCCAAGCAGACACAAAGCCTACTGTCGCATCAGTACCGCGATAGGTTTTGACCATATCGGGATCCATTTGCGCCCACTTACTAAAATTATCCTGGTTTTTTAGATGTTTAACGTAATTAAAAACCTCGGAAATCGGTTTATCTATGATGATAGTGCGAGTGACTGAATAGTCTTTTTGAACAAATAGGGCGACAACAAAAGGGATCGCAATAATAGTCGCGACAACAACGAGAATTTTTCTAAGCATTATTATTATCCTCAAGTATACATAGCGTTATATGACAGACTTTTTGGCTTAATGGCCAAAACGCAATCTCCTCAGTATACCGACTAACAGCAGGCTAACAATAAAAATTAACATCGAGTTAACAGTAGCCTCTCATTAAACACACAACTGACTTTGCACCAACGGCTAGCGCTATAAATGCACTAGCATGAGCAGAGGCCTTTAATAAATGACAAACCTTTGCCTACATTATATCCACTGATCATTTAACGCCGTTCGATCGCTATCGATTTCGCCCGTATTGACGACACCTCGAGGTTCGATAATCATGATTTTGCATTCTCCTTTCGCCATGGGCTTATGCTCAACACCTTTAGGAATAACATACATTTCCCCAGCCTGAAGTGTGATGTTCTGATCGCGAAAAGCAATCTGCAACGTTCCCTCCATCACAATAAATACTTCGTCAGTATCGGCATGTTCATGCCAAACAAACTCACCCTCGACCTTAACCAATTTAAATTGATAGTCATTCATTTCCGCAATCACACGAGGAGACCAATGCTGATTGAACAAAGAGAACTTGTCATTGAAATTAATCACTTTCGTTTGCATAGAAACGTCCCTAATGAATGGTAATTATGGTTATGGTTATGGTTAAGATTTTAATTCTGATTTTGGTTCTGGTGAATAAGTTTCGACGGGATCGATATTGAATTGTTGCGCCAATTTAGTCATACATGACTGACAAACACATTGGCCATTAGGCAAATCAACCAAAGTAGATGCCGCTTTGTATTGTGCAATGATCAATGGCATGTTTAACGCTTGCTCAGCACACCAGCATGCATCGATGGCCAACCCTTGCTCCATCGCACAACCATTAGCTTGCTGGCAAAGTGGGCACGATTGTGCTGCTGAAGTAAATAATGTCATTGCCCTGCCTATATGGTGATGATGATAAATGAATATACTGACATTTATCATCATGCTCAATAAACGCTATGCGCATTACATTTCTGAAAACGTATTAACAATCGATAAAAATACCCACTAAGCGTTAACTTAATGGGTATAACTGACAATGATTGATGGTTAATACAGAGCCAATATGATTACTTTATATTATTTTTAAGCGGAAAAACCGGATATGAGGCCGTTCCCAAAACAGGCTTACCAGCAACGGATTGGCCATAATATCCTTGGTGCTTATGATAGGTGGCTTGAGTCTTACTCACATCACCGTTAAAACGAGGATCTTGTGGGCGATCAAACGAATTAAGGTAAGCCGCTACATCCCAAGCTTGCTGAACCGTTAATTGCACGCTTTTGCCTAAAGGCATATTTTCATAAATAAAGTCAGCTGCAGTATTGACCCTATGCATGCCAGCGCCCCAATTATAGCTTTGAGCTCCCCATAATGGTGGCAATGCAGTAACACCAGCAATCACTTGTCCTTGACCATCTTCACCATGACACACTTGGCAATGTGTTTGATAAACTACCTGGCCGCGTTCTGGAGAATAGGCCAGTTCAGGTTGAGATGTTTTCGGATAGCCGCGCCCAGGAAGCTGGCTTAACGCTGCTATATCCAAATGTTTAGCAATAGCTGCTGGCATTGGGAAATCATCCCGTTTACCACCTTTAACCAACTCCACATCAGACAATTCAGGCACAGGGCCAGCAACCTTGTATTGGTCCATTAATCCGCTCATGCCTAACCAGTAAGAATAGGCCGATATTGCTACTAGCTCAGGAGAGTTTGCCGCCGGAGCTTTACCGTTCATCGAATAGGTAAAACAACCTTGTATGCGCTCTTGAAAAGAGTTTACTTTATCGTTTTTCTTGCGATAAGCAGGATAAGCAAAGTATGCCGCCCATAAAGGCGATGCATTGGCTTGTCGTCCTGAATTCATATGGCAGTTAACACAGTTGAGCTCATTGCCAACATACTTATCTCGCAGTTGTTGGGTGTTAACAAACAATTGATAACCTAAACGAACCTTGTCACCAAAATCCCCCTCAGGAATAGCAGTTAATGGTGCGGGTTGAAGATAAACAGCATCAGCTTTTTTCTCCAGCGCAGGTAATGCAGCTTGGCGATCGGGTAGTGTCGTCGAAGACTCAGACGATTTTACCGCAGTAGGCTTCGCCGGAACTTCGGTCATTAATTCATCGGCCTGTAAAGGCAAGCTAAACAGAGCGCCAATGGTCAATAGCGATAATAATTTCATAGCCATGTCCTTATTTTATATTGGCAAAAAACTGAGATAACCCATCGATTTCGGCAGCCGTTAATTTCAGCGCAATATTGCCCATCATGTTATCAGCATCGCCTGTGCGTGAGCCCTCTTGCCAGGCTAACAATTGAGTTTTAAGGTAACTGGCTTGTTGCCCCGCTAAACGAGGAAACTGCCCGCCCCCCACGGCAGACGGACCATGGCAACTTACACACGCTGGAATAGTACGTGACCAATCACCTTGAAAGGCTAATGTTTCGAAAGGATCGCTAATACCAACCTTGTCACCGCGAAATTGGAGCGGAATGTCTGCAACAGGTTGCTGACTAAAATATTGCGCCACCACAGCAATATTGTCACCTTGCACCGTAGCAGCCATTGCCAACATGGTTGGGTTTTGACGTTTACCTGCATGAAATAACGCAAGTTGATTGCTGATGTAGTCGGCAGATAAGCCTGCTAAACGAGGGCCAATAATATCGATACCTTGACCTTGTGCACCGTGGCAAGAAGTACACAGCTGAGCCGCGGCTGGAACCGGCAGTTGTGGGGAAGTTGTTTCTGCAGCTTCTGCTGTCATAACAGTTAACATCGTTATGCCAGCCAATGCAGCGAGCTTGTAAAAGGATGTTTTCATCATCACACCTCTTAAGTCATTCGTGATTGGTTATTGTCATACCACCATAGGCTAAATATATTTAAAAATGAATACGGCAAACGTCGAATATTTAAACAAAAATCCCGTTAATGAAACCATTAACGGGATTTTTGTTTGCGTAAACTTTACATTGTGCTACTTCGGACGCACGCCTAATGTATGGCAAATGGCATACGTTAATTCTGCACGATTAAGGGTATAAAAATGGAAATCTTTAACACCTTCACGAGACAATACTTTCACCATATCAATAGCAACGTTGGCACCCACTAACTGACGTGTTGCAGGGTCGTCATCTAAACCTTCAAATTGACGATGTAACCAATGTGGAATAGCGACATTGGTCATGCCAGCAAAACGCTTAGTCTGTTTAAAGTTAGTCACAGGTAATATCCCTGGAATAATCTCAACATCTATACCAGCTGTAACACAGCGGTCGCGAAAACGTAAGTAAGATTCAACATCAAAGAAAAACTGAGTAATGGCGCGGTTAGCACCCGCATCAATCTTTTTCTTTAAGTTTATTAAATCGGCCTGCGCATTACGCGCATCTGGATGCACTTCAGGATACGCCGCTACCGAAATATCAAAGTCGGCCACTGAGCGCAGTAAACGCACTAAATCATTGGCAAAGCGAGTTGGTTTTGGGCTACCGTCAGGTAAATCACCGCGTAATGCCACGATGTCTCTAATACCAGAATTCCAATAATGCTTTGCCAGTTCAACTAATTCTTCATCACTAGCATCAACTAAGGTTAAATGCGGCGCAGCGAGTAGATTGGTTTCTTTCTGGATACGTTCAATCACGCTATGAGTACGGTCACGTACACCAGAATTGGCACCGTATGTTACTGATACAAATTTAGGGTTCAATGGTTCTAAACGACGAATAGAATTCCACAAAATCTCTTCCATTGCTGGCGTTGAAGGCGGGAAAAACTCAAAAGACACATTAATATCATTCAGCTCAGACAAGCTCTGATTTAACGACTGGGCATGTTGTGCATGATGAAAAGCCATAATGTATTCCTTCAACTTCTGTAACACTTAGGAGTCTATACCAATCAACTAAAATGATTAATTCAACTTAAACCATTTAGCCGTTTGGACGTCTATATGTCCATATACTAGTTTAACTACATCTTAAGTCAAGCTAAAAAACCATCAATAAGCAATTTGTAGTAATCACATTAACGCTAGGCCTAAATAGTAGGTTATAGAAAACAGCTTAAATCAGCTTTTTGTTCAACTGCCTGTAGGCTTTTTGTTCATCAGCCTACAGACAATATCATTTGATAATGTTCAAATTGTTTTGATCAAAAGTGTCAGCACGCAGGCGATAAACATGATGATGAGAAATGAGTGCAAATATGGGAGGTGATATGCAGTAAACGTAATGGCCCCTCCCCCCACTTAACAAGTTGCATAATGTTTGGTTTTATTAGCAGTTGCTTTTATTTGCGAACTGGATCGACTTTTATAAAACCTAAATACATAACTTCTGTTTATTGTGCTAAATTTAAAATTCACCGTTCTAAATTTCATCTATCGAGAGGCGACTATGGCGCATCGTTGGCAAATTGCAATTTCTGCTGGTTTATTGGCTGCTGTTTGGGCTGGTCTTGCTGATGTATTTCATCTCGTGACATGGGTAGGCTTTCTCGGCTGCAGTACCTTTTTCGCTCAAACAGAAACAGGTGCTAAAGGCATGATGATGGCGATGATGACCAATCTTTCCGGTGTATTCTGGGGCTGGTTAATTATTGCAGGCAGCGGTGTTCTAGGTTCGCCAATGATCAGCTATGCATTAACAGGCATTGTCACCGCATTTATGTGCTTACAAGCCAGTAATAAAAACTTCGCCTTTATTCCCGGCACCTTTATCGGTTGTTGCATCACTTTTGCCTTAAATGCTGATCTAGCCGCTATCATTCCACCACTTATTATCGGCGCCGTACTCGGTTACAGCATGAGCCTACTCACAGGCCTATTAATAACGTTAACCGATAAAACAACTGAATCATTAAAAGATGACGCAGTAGAAGAAGCCTAAGCACAGGCGACTTAGATTGTGTCGCCTTAGGGGTATTAGTTACCTGCGAGTAATGAAAGGTAACTAAAGACTGGGCCAATCTTAAATACTCGCAAAAATAGTATCCATAAACATCACTTTAAATTAATCGAACTCTCGATCTGCTATTTGTATAATAAAAAGTCTGAGTCCCACCCAATATCGGACTTGTTCAGCACTTGGATGAAGATGTGACTTCGCGCGACCTATCCTTATTTGTTATCTATCTTTTAATTGATGTCGATTAGTTCTTTAAGCTTACAAAAAGCAATCTCGTTATATTACTGATACAAAATGGTAATATTTAACGTCGCTGGCATAAATGAACCACCGCTTTGAGTTTGTTTAATTTCAGTAATCTCTATAGATGTGTGCCTGGATAACCATAAATTAATTTCGTCTTGTAAACCACAATCAGCTTGTTCTATCGGTTGCATCCAAAAGCTGAGTTTAGGTTTTAACACTTTAGTAAACACTTTGACTTTCATACTTATTTTCGAACTCCATTTCAAGAGATGAACACTAGTCATATCACGTTTTAGTATTTATGCGTTGAGCGGTTTGCGGCAAATAAAGAAAAGAGCTGAATTTCAGCTCAAAACATTCCCGAGATGACATAAAAAAGACCATTAATAATGGTCTTTTTTAACAAAATTACTCTTGTAACAGGTCTTTGCAAATATGCACTAAATCCGACTGCACCGCTGCTGCTGTCACCTCTCGCCCAGCCCCTGGGCCACGAATAATCAATGGATTACCTTGATAAAACGCACTACGAATAACAAACACATTATCCCCTGGGGTTAAATTCGCATAAGGATGATTATTATCAACCCACTGCAAACCCACTTCAGCCTGTAACTTACCTTCGACTTTATCCAGCGAAGCCACATAACGTAGCACCTTGTTCTGTTCAGCTGCAGCGACATACTGCTGCAACAAATCATCATCTAACTCACTGATGCGTTTTAAAAAGTCTTCAAGTGATAACTCAGCTAAGGCTTGAGGCACTAGCGAGTTGAGACTAATATCTTCTAGCTCTACCGCTAAGCCAATCTCGCGAGCCAAGATTAACAACTTACGTTGCATATCGCGGCCAGATAAGTCATCACGAGGATCCGGTTCAGTAATGCCTAAACTGCGAGCATGAAGTACTAATTCTGAGAACGGCTTGCTGCCATCATAATTTTCGAATAACCAACATAACGTGCCCGAAAAAATCCCACCCACGGCTTCAATAGTGTCACCACTATTACGTAAGTCATTTAACGCATGTTGAATAGGCAAACCTGCGCCACAGCTGGCGTTATAACGCCAAAACAAGCGGCGATTACTCAGCTGCTGCTTTAATTCGCGATAAAATGGCAATGGCCCTGAACCGGCTAATTTATTGGCACTCACCACATGAATACCACGGGCAAATAGCTCTGGATATTGTAAGGTTAAGGCGGCACTTGCACTAATATCTAAGGCGACAATTTCATCGCATGATAACTGCGCTAATTGATCAAACAGTTGATCATAATCCCATTCAATACCTTGCTGTTGATAATCTTGCTGCCATTGTTCAAGGTTAATTCCGTCGTTAGAAATTAACGCTTTTTTCGAACCAACTAAACCAACGAGCTCAACAGAGGCTTCAAGTTCGTGATCTAATACTGGACTGGCGCGTTTAAACAAATCAATCCACGCCTCACCAATGTTACCCACTCCCAGCAATAACACTCCAATACGCATTCTTGGCCCAGCACAACGACGATGTACTTTTTGGGTCAATAAACTCACTTGAGCTTGCGGTACTAAGGTAACTAAACTTAATGCATCTTGATAAATCGGTTTGGCATCACGACTGAGTAGTCGGGCAAAACTGCGTCTAAAGTGATGAGCATCAGCACTGACTAATGCCACTAGGCCTAAGTCAGTTTGGGCACTCAACTCTTCAATCAAAAATTCGCTGCTGTATTGAGTGAGCAAAGCTTGCACTTGTTTCTGGCTTTCAAGCGTTAACGCCAACTCAAACTTATGTTGTGCTAGCGACCAATAAGCTAACGGCGTGATTCCTGCTTTATCCAAAATGGCCAGTAACGGTTCAATATCTGCGTTCATTTTAAAACTAAACAACACCACTTCATTTAAGTTAGTGACCACAGGCGCACTCGCTGATGAACTCAGTGGCGCGATTAAAGTAAAGTCAGTGTGTGAAGCATAACTTGAGCGTACCGCTAAACTCACTTCAGTATTAAACAGTGGCTGTAAGGTCCGAGAATGCAATACAGGAGAGCCCAGGCGCGCTAAGCGGTCAGCTTCAGCTAATGACATACTCTTGAGTAATTTCGCATCATTAATTTTGTTAGGGTCGGCATTAAACACCCCTTCAACATCGGTCCAAATGGTTACACGATCAATGTCAGCTAAGCTGGCAATCAAAGTGGCACTAAAATCAGAACCATTGCGACCCAGTAATAAGGTATCGCCGTGGCGATTTGCGCATATAAAACCGGTTATAACTAAACGCTCTTGCGGGTGCAAGGCTAATAAGGCTTGTACCTTGTCACGAGACTCAGCGACTAAAATATTGGGTACGGCGCCTTCATCGGCAACCAAAATAGAGCACGCATCGACATGAGTCGCAGCTACGCCCATTTCTCGTAACAAAGCGGCCATTAAGCGCGCCGACCAACGTTCACCAAAACTCACCACTTGGTTTAATTGGTAATCGTTACGTTGCTCTAAAGATAATAAGCTGACTAACTGAGATTTGTCGGTAGACAAACGTTCGCGTAAATCACGCGCTTGCTCGTTTGACAATAATTGTTCAATTAACGTTTGCTGGTAACTGATCAGAATTTGCAGCTCTTCTTGCCACAACTGACCACTGTCACGCAGGCTCAATAATTTGTATAAGAAGTTAGTCGTTTTTCCGGCGGCGGATACCACAACTAAATCATCACTCTGACCATGCGTAAGTAGAATATGTGCAACACGGCGATAGCAATCTGCATCCGCTAAACTTGAACCACCAAACTTATGTAAATGACTTCGCGTCATTACTGACTCCTTAAACAACTACGACTTTGTTGCGACTGCTAGACTTCTATTTTGAAACCAATAGTGTTGCAAGTGCATGTTTTGCTATTTTACCCAATTTGGTCGAAACCACAGCTAACTTAAACTCGAATTAAGCTGATTTTATCGCTGCAACAGCTGCTAGGCCTGCTTGAATATCGGTCAAGAGGTCATCTGCATCTTCAATACCGACAGATAGTCTCAATAAAGTCTCTTTAATACCAGCCTCTTGCCTTGCTTGTGGGTCCATTGCTCTATGGGTCATAGTGGCCGGAACGGCGACTAAACTTTCCACCCCGCCTAAACTTTCGGCAACACTAAACAACGACAGCGCCTTTAAAAATGCCACCACTTCCGCTTCGCCGCCGATTAACTCAAAACTTAACATAGCACCAAAGCCTTGTTGTTGTTTTGCCGCAATTTCGTGACCTGGATGGTCTTTTAAACCCGGATAATACACCTTTGCCACTACATCACTGGCGTTGAGTAACTCAACAATCTTTTGTGCGTTACGTTGATGCTCACGAATTCGTACCGCTAAAGTACGTAAGCCTCGCAAGGTTAAATAACTGTCAAATGCTGAACCCGTAAGCCCAAGAGTATTTGACCACCAATGTAACAACTCACCCACTTCAGGATCTTTAGCGACTACAGCCCCACCGACCACATCGCTATGACCATTGATGTATTTGGTGGTTGAGTGAATAACAATGTCTGCACCCAATAACAATGGCTGCTGTAATATCGGCGATAAAAAGGTGTTATCGACTGTTACTAACGCGCCAACGTCATGGCAAGCTTGGCTAATGGCAGTAATGTCGACCACGCGCAATAAAGGATTCGATGGAGTTTCTAACCACACCATTTTCGGTTTTTGAGCTATTGCTTTGCTCAGCGCTTGTGCGTCAGTTTGATCAACGACCAATAACTTAAATTGGCCTTTTTTGGCCAAGTTAGTGAATAAGCGGTAACTGCCACCATAACAATCGTGCGGCACAACCAATAAATCATCAGGACCAAGTAAGCTAGTCACCAATGTAATCGCGGCCATGCCGGTACATGTCACTACACCGGTTGCACCTTGTTCAAGTTTGGCGAGTGCATCGCCTAAAATACATCGAGTAGGGTTACCCGAGCGACTGTAATCAAACTCGCGTGGATTATTGTGGCCATCGAATGAATAATTGGTCGATAAATAAATCGGTGGCACGATAGCACCATGTTGTGTGTCTGTTTCAATACCTTGGCGAACGGCCAATGTGGCGCTTTGATGCTTAGTCATGGTTGACTCCTAAAATTTCACAAACACACAAAGAGATGTCTAGACGTCCAAATTTACCTAAGAGATCCTCATCCGTCAACCAAAATAGACGTTTAGACGTCTAAACATCAAGAAATCTATTTGCAATCGGGATTAAATAGTAGCAATAATTTGACTAGAGATTGTAACGGTTTAAAATCTGCAGCGTATTTATCGTTAAGGGTAAGTTAATGACTGAGTGGAATGGCGAATATATCAGCCCATATGCCGAGCACGGCAAAAAGAATGAACAAGTAAAAAAAATTACGGTTTCTATCCCTTTAAAAGTATTAAAAGTACTGACAGATGAGCGGACGCGTCGCCAGATAAATAATCTGCGCCATGCAACTAACAGTGAACTGCTATGCGAAGCATTTTTGCATGCGTACACAGGTCAACCATTACCTTATGACGGTGATCTTTCAAAAGATCAGCCTGATAGCATTCCAAGTGAAGCGAAAAAGTTAATGGATGATATGGGTATCGAGTGGGAAGAACTCGAATAATTCACTGATTAGTGATTACCTCACAAACTTTTAAACTGCCCTATAAAGAAGCAGTGATGTTTTAAAGAGAACTTATGATGTCATTTATCGATCCAACGACCTTGATACTGGCATCAATTATCGTGTTTTTTGGCGCGCTAACTCAAAGCTTAATTGGCTTTGGGTTAGCCGTTGTTGCAAGCCCGCTGCTGTATATTGTTAATCCTCAATTAGTTCCAGTTCCGATAATTGTTATGGGCTTTGCCATTTCTGCAATGACCTTGTTTAGAGAGCGTGGTCACTTACAATTTAATGGTTTGCAATATGCCTTACTCGGGCGAATTCCTGGGGGGTTTTTAGGCGCTGGATTATTGCTGTTTGCCCCACAAGCAATATTAGGCTTAGTGATTGCAGCTATTGTGTTTATTGCTGTTATTCTTAGTATCTTTCGCTTTAGCGCCCCCATCAATCGCCTCAGTTTATTTATCGCAGGGGTATTTTCGGGCATATTTGGCAATATCGCTGCCATCGGCGGTCCGCCAATGGCCATTTTGCTTGCAGGCCAAGACCCAAGTCAATTTAGAGCCGCTTTATCAGCCTTCTTCGTGTTTAGCTCATTAATAGCGCTAGCCATTTTAGCCATAGTAGGCTTAGTTGAAGTGAAGCATTTATGGCTATCACTGCTATTATTGCCTTCAGTCGTTGCTGGTTATCTTGTCTCGGGTAAGTTAATTGGTCGCGTTGATAAAGATAAAACCCGTATAGCCACATTAGTGTTATGTAGTATTAGTGCAACCGTGTTAGTTATTATGTCGACCAACACGTTAATGAGCTAATCAACTATTCTGCACCTGTAAACAAAACGAGCCATCAATGGGCTTGTTTTCTAACAATGATTAAAATCTTACCCTTCTATTTATCAAGCAGTCTATTTCTCACCTAAAAAACGCCATCAATAAGTATCAAAAAAAACCGTTTCACTTCCCCTAACAAACTCATTATCTATATGCAATAGATCCATATCACACTAGTTCATTAGATTTCTTTCAATTAACTTTTTTTCAATTAGATTTTTCTCATGGATATGATCTACTTCAAATTAACACTACCCACTTTTAGGTAACATTGTTTACAGCAAAGAAATAATTAAATGTTGTTAAGCACGACCCTAATAAGCCCGACAGAGGACAAAATGATGAACACATACATTAAAGTTGGTATCGCAGTTGCTATGGCATTATCACTTGGCACCCAAGTGATGGCCGCAGATGGTGGTAATCCTAAAAAAGGTAAGCACCTATACAAAAAAGAATGTAAAGCCTGCCACAGCGCTAACAGTGAAGGCCTTGAACTCACCCCAATGACTAAAACCATGAGCCAATGGGATCGTTTTTTCACCCGTGATAAGCACAAAGCTAAACCTGCCGTTTTTGAAGCCTTATCAGAAAAAGACCTGAAAGACATTCAACAGTTCTTATATGACCACGCCGCCGATTCAGACCAACCAGCTACCTGCGGCTAAATCATCAATGCTGAGTATCTTTTCGTTCTAAACGAAACATCAGCCAATAAACCAAACGAAAAAACTGTGAGGCTTAGCCTCAGGGATTCTGACACAAAAAATTTGCCAAATTGACCATGCTATTTGGCAAATAAAGGGGAGAAAGACCATGAGAACTCTCATCTCAATATTAGTGGCTAACGCGCTCTTTATGAGCGGCGCAAGCCTAGCAGCAGATACAGATGCACAAAAGATTGCCGATCTTAAACAACAACTGGCTACGATTAATGAAGATCTTGATTATTTAAATTCACGAGTTGATAAAACCGAGCGTCACACAGCTTTAGACAGAATAGCCATTACGGGTGATTTTAGAACTAAAGCACATTCATTACATTATCAAAACGTCACTTGGAACCCAGCCATGAACGTTAACTTTTCTGACTTTGGCGCTAAAGCCATGTCAGGAGCGTTTGGCGATCCAAATAGCGCTACCTCACCGTTAGGCCAAATGATGATGGCAAACCCTGATTTAGCCAGCGCGTTTCAAAGCGGTATGCTACAAGGTGTTATGCCAATGCTGTTAGGCCAGAAAACCCAACAAGACATTGATAACGATATATTTTACACCACGCGCTTACGCCTAAATATTGATGCGAAAGTGTGGGATAACGTCAGCTTTGCAGGACGTTTAACCATGTTTAAGAGCTGGGGAGACTCTGCTGGGGTTAAAGTATTCGACTCATGGAATTCATTCACCATGGACGGCACCAGTAGCGGTAGCACCAGTGGTGATGAGTTAAAAGTAGAGCGCGCCTATTTTAATTGGAAAGACATTAACGGCAGTGGCACTTACCTTTCTATTGGACGTCGTCCTTCAACGTACGGTCCACCAAATCATTATCGTGAAAATGAACTCAGAGGCGGCACGCCATCAGGTCACTTAGTTAATTTTAACTTCGATGGTCTTACCTTAGGTTACAACTTGGGTGATATTACCGGTATTGAAGGCCAAACAGTACGTTTTTGCTATGGCCAAGGCTTTGAATCACAGTACGGCAATGGCGAATTGTTTGGTGACATCATCACTAAAGATACCCACCTCGGCGGGTTTAATATCGACGTGATTAATGACGGTAACCATTTCTTACAGTTCACTTTATTCGGTGCTAAAGATGTCAATGATGGCTTTACGGGCACCATGGCATTCCCTACTCAACTGGCGGGTATCTTTGCCCCAACCATGTATCAAGACATGCAAAAGTTTGACAACTTTAACTTCGTCACCCGTGTACAACCAAGCGGTGTCATTGGTGATATGTACTTAGGTGGTTTAGGTTATGCCTATGAAACCGATGACGATCTGAAAATGTTTGCCTCATTAGGATGGACTCGCGCTGAACCTAACGGTAATGCAGGTTTGTTCGGTGGCATGTTAAGCGATGCAGTATTTGAAGCAGAGTTGAACAGCACTGGTACTGAAATCATTATGGTGCCAAAAGAAACTGTTGATAGCGACACCAAAGATGGTTACGGCATTTATGTAGGTATGCAAATTCCTGCACCATACGGCAAATTCGGTTTGGAATATAACTATGGTTCTAAATACTGGAGTCCCTTCACCCAAGCACAAGACGACCCAATCGGCAGTAAGTTAGCCACTCGCGGCCATGTTGCTGAAGCCTATTATATCTTTGATATTAATCCAAAAATGTTTATCAAGTTAGCTGGTTTGTATTACGACTATGAATATACCGGAAGTGGCTCACCAGTAGGTGCACCGATGAAGGTTGACGATGTGATTGCCGGTAGCGCGTACTCAATGTTGCCAGTTGTTGACACCGCCTATGACGTCAATGCCTCACTGACCGTTAACTTCTAACGCTAACTTAACCTTCTAACTTGGCCCCCCTGAGCACAATCTCAGGGGTAAGGACAAACACCATGAAATTATTATCAGCACTGGCTGTATTACTGTTATTAAGCAGTAGCGCACAGGCTGCCTTTAACCACAAAGAGGCGCTGAAAGGGCCTTTTGCTAATGGCCCTGAAGTGACGACACAATGCTTAACCTGCCATAAAGAACATGCTGAAGAGTTTATGAAATCTTCACATTGGACTTGGGAGTTAGAGCAAAAACTACCAGACCGCACTGTGATGCGCGGTAAAAAGAACAGCATTAACAACTTTTGTGTATCGATATCGGGTAACGAACCGCGTTGTACCAGTTGTCATGCCGGTTATGGATGGAAAGATTCAACATTCGACTTTAAAGACATGACCAAAGTCGATTGCTTAGTTTGTCACGACACCACGGGAACTTACATTAAAGATCCTGCGGGCGCAGGCGAGGCCTTAGCAAGAGTCAATTTAGCCAATGTTGCCCAAAATGTAGGTGCTCCCGTGCGTGACAATTGCGGCAGTTGCCACTTTTACGGTGGCGGCGGTGATGCGGTTAAACACGGCGATTTAGACTCATCAATGTCTTATCCAGACAAAGCGACCGATGTCCACATGGACACCGATGGAAATGACTTCCAGTGTCAAACTTGTCACGTTACTGAAAATCATCAAATTACCGGTAACTCGATGGGCGTATCACCTGGAGGGGAAAACAAAATTGGTTGTGTAAATTGCCATGATGCTGCGCCTCATAAAAATAAAAAGCTCAATACACACACAGCAACTGTAGCGTGTCAGACTTGTCACATACCATCATTTGCTAAAAATGAACCCACCAAAATGCATTGGGATTGGTCACAGGCAGGACAAGATCTTCCTGAAACAACAGACCAATACGGCAAGCACACCTTTATGAAAAAGAAAGGCAGCTTTATTTGGCAAAAAGACGTTAAACCACAATATGCCTGGTTTAATGGCCGCGCCGATGCGTATATGGCTGGCGATAAAATGGACCCAACTAAAACGGTTAAATTGGCTTATCCATTAGGTGATATTCGCGACCCTAAAGCTAAAATCTACCCATTTAAAGTGCACACGGGTAAGCAAATCTATGATGCTAAACTTAATATTCTGATAACCCCTAAAACGTACGGTGAAGGTGGCTACTGGGATAAATTTGATTGGGATTTAGCTGCAAAATTAGGCATGGAAGCTAACCCAACCATGGTAGAAAAAGGACTCAAATACAGTGGTCAGCATGGTTTTGTTGAAACCGAAATGTGGTGGCGCATCAACCACATGGTGTCACCAAAAGACAAGGCACTACAGTGTAATGACTGCCACAACAAAGGCGAGCGTTTAGACTGGAAAGCCCTTGGTTATGATGGCGACCCAATGAAAAATCGTAAAGGTATTAAACACACAAAAGCTGACTAATACTCAGATAAGCTCACTGCAACAGCAATAAGCTGATACAAAAAAACCGCTATCGACTTTACGATGGCGGTTTTTTTATTCGCTAAATAACCAACTAAAAATCCAAACCTTGGCACTGAAAATCTTGTTCAATAGCACTGATGGGATCGGTAAAGCGCAACCGTTTAGCCAACAACTGCAACGGCTTATCAAAGTTGTCCAGCCCTTTAGGTTGTAGTACTGGATAAAAGCGGTCGTGTAAAATCGGCATGCCTAAACTTTGCATATGTACACGTAATTGATGAGTTTTACCGGTAATAGGACTTAACTCAAATAAGCCAAAACCATTTTTTACCGCCACTAAACTGATTTCAGAATGGCTATTCGCCTCGCCTTCAACCACCTGCATGGTAAAGCTTGGATTTGCCGCCACAATACGATTTTTAACCGTCCAATGAATAGGAAGCGTACAAGTATTATCGGCTAATTCACTCAGCAACGTAGGCGTTAATTTAGCGATGGCTTGATAATCTTTAGTGATCTTGTCATCTAAAAACAGCTGATGATATGCATGGCGTGTTTGCGGATTGAGCGTCATTAACATCACACCAGCCGTATCTTTATCTAGCCTGTGCGCCGGTGCGACCGTATCTATTTGAGTGGCGATACGTAAACGATGCACTAAACATTCATTGACGTAATTTCCGCCTGGGGTAACGGGTAAAAAATGCGGTTTATAAACAATAATAGTGTCGTTATCTTGATACAACACCTGTTCAGCAAAAGGCACTTTCGTTTCGGCCAGCACTTCGCGGTAATAATACACTTTGGCAGTGGCTTGATAGGCACTTTCTGCGGTAATTAGCTCACCATTTTGCCAATGTACTTTGCCATCATTGATACGCTGTTGCCACACACTGGGATCGATTTGCTTAAAATGATCGATCAAAAACTCAAGTACTGTGTGGTATTGCTTACCAGCTAATTCATTAGCACGCGGCAACACAATATACGAAGGTTGAGCGGCAATGGCAGCGTTTGGTGTTTGGGAAGAGGATTGAAGATGATCCGCAGTGTAGTTTGATGAATTAGGCATAAACAACTTGGCTATATAAAGATGAAGGTAAGGTTCAAACGAGAAGGTATCTTATCAGGCTAGGCCGAAAATGTATCTTGATTATCTCGATACCGATAACACAATATTGCGCTTATACATCCACGTGAGATTTTAGTAATTGCAGCACAAAATCCATAGTTTTATGGCAATTAGGTTGTTCAACTAAAATCAGCTTATCACGGTTATACATAGGTAAAACCTCTAACCAACGCTGACTCACCCAAGCGGCATCTTCTAAATGCGTTTGTGAATACAATTCCAGTAAATCTGGATTCACTTGATAAAATTGTTCAAGTGCGGCGCTGATAATTTCAAACTCACCCGCAATGGGCTCATTGCACCAATTAGGGCAAGGGAGCGCACGAGCAATCCAACAACCATCTCGTTTTTGTGCCGCAGATAAAATTTTAAGACGCTGCAAGCCTTCAATAACAATGCTTAAAGAACCATCCTCTAACTGATTGAAATCAATAATATTGCATTGGGTTGCTGTAATATAACAAGGCAGTTCGCTATTCACTTTCAATGGCGCAAAAGCTAAACCATAGTGGCCTTTTAGTACATCGGCAACCATGGCTAAATCACTCGGTGACACGACTCTAATTTCAAGTCGTCCACCGGGTAATAGCACAGCATCTTGAATAAGTAATGCTACTTCTTTTGTTTGCATAACAGCCTCCTACACCATAGGTGAAGTTACTGAACCAAAGTCAAATCAATGAAACAAGTGTAGCAGTGGTTAATTATTCAACAACTTAAGTAGCCTAATATAATGCTTACTACCGACATAACCACCCGTTTTCGCTACGCCCTACTCCAATAGACCTTGTTTAATACGACTATCTTTCAAAAAAAGTACAAAAAACATTCAACTTATTGGATCTTATAAACGCTCAATACGATCCATAATAGTGCCAGAAGCAACAATTTCAGCAAACTCGTCAGCTAATACCTGGCTTTGCTGCACGCTTTGCTGCCAATAGGTAATCCGACTTTTAGTATCTAAATTTTTAAAGTCTTCACGGTCAGGAATTTTACTAAACGGTAAGCTTGCAATAAATTGCTTACTCGGCGCTAAAATTAAACCATTGTGATAATTCGCTTTCGCTTTACGCCACAATAAGGATTTATCAAACCAGCCTGGGCTCATGTACGGGTAAAAGTGTGGATACAAACTCAAGCCTGTAGCGGCAGGCAATGGCATATCAAAATGATAATCGGTTATGCCACCATCGTAATAATGACCCTTAGGCGAGCCTTGCAGATCTTTTACCGGATCAAGTAGTAACGGGATCGATCCTGTCGCTAGCAATCCATGGCGGATATTGTCTTGGGTTAACTCGACATGTTTGGTGGGCAAATCTTTCAAACGTCTAAAAGGTGATGCGGCGTCTTTATGGCTTAAAATAACCCGTTCAAAGTGCCAGCCTAAGCTTTTACGATTGACCACATTACTTACTGCAGCCATCGACAGTCCCATCATTAAGCCAAATTTGGCATGAATGCGATTTAAATGACGGGCACGACAAGCCACCATATGATGACGAATTAACGGATTAGCAATAATATCAGCGCCTTGCTGCTCACCTAAAATGCCATCAACAATTTGTAATACTTGGGCACTGACTTGTTCACGAGTCGGCTTTTTTTCGTAGTTCTGATGAATATAAAAATGCTCTAAACGTTCATAAGCCGCTAATGGGTCTTGTTGCGCCATACAAGCTAAACGCCACGCACCCGACGACGCGCCCATGGTATAAAGGGGATCTTCGCGCCCCTGAAAAAACTCACTAAATAAATATTTATCTAAGCCAGCTATCGCCAACCACTTAGGTCCGCCTGATGCAGCAAAGAGCTGAGTAAACAATGATTGATCTAAGCCATTCGCTTCTAGTTGTTCGTAAGCAGTTGGTCCAGCAAGTAAACGTAATGCAGGCAATGTACAATCCTTCTTATATTTGTAATGCTGTTATCTTTGTAAAACTGTATGCTTTAGCGCTAATACGCTAGCATATTTTTGTGGTTCATATCTTACGGAATTTTTATGATTGTTGATACTTTAGCAAATCGTCACCTATACACTCAACTTAGCCCGAGATTAGCCAAAGCATTAGCCCATCTCGCGGACACAGACTTTAGCCAGCTTGAAGTGGGCAATTATCCGCTTGAAGGCAAAGATATTTTCGTTATCGTTAATGACTATGAAACTAAGCCTAAAGAAATCGAACCCTTTGAAGTTCATCAACAGTATATTGATGTGCAGTATGTGGTTAGCGGGGAAGAAGAATTTGGCTATTTACCGTTAGCCAATCAAACACCTTCTAAGCCTTATTTTGACAAGCATGACTATGCTGAATACGACTATGAATCTAACAAAGATGATGCGGCGTTTATTCCGCTAAAAGCGGGCATGTTTGCACTATTTTTCCCTGGCGACATCCATATGCCAGGCACCAGCCCAACACCACAAAAAGTTCGCAAAGTGGTGATAAAAGTACGGGTATAACGATATGGCCTTAACAAATGATGAATACTCAGTCCTACTGCTGAATTATTAGCAAAAAATCGCTATTTGAGAGAAGTCTGCTAAAGTTAATTCCAGTACAAGAAGCACCTCGACAGAGCACTTGAGATAGTCTCAATAGAATACTGAAAAGAGACTTCGATAACGTTGTTATCCCAAGCTAAAGACAAATATACACCTACCCTGAGTAAAATATAAAAAGCCCCGAGACTCTCCGCTCGGGGCCTTTTTTTGTCAATTAAACACGCATATCATTATGGATAACACTCATATGGTAAGTTGAACCGTTGAAGTGGTATTTTTTAATGCGATGAAGATCAATACTTGTTAAAATCAGGGCAACTTTATAGGAGAGTCTTTCAATGGCAATGTATGTAGTGGGTCACAAGATCCCTGATTCAGATTCAATTTGTGGTGCTATAGCATTAGCATATTTAAAAAACCAAATCGATGAACCGGCAATTGCAGCCCGTTTAGGCGAGTTATCACCTGAAACCGCATTTATTTTAGAAAAATTTGGTTTTGAAGCACCAGAATACAAAACCAGTTACGCTGGTGAAGAAGTCTATATTGTTGACCATTCAGAAATTACTCAAGCACCAGATGATATCGCTCAAGCGACTATCGTCGGTATTGTCGACCATCACAAATTAGGCGACCTAACCACTTCTACTCCGCTAGAATGTTGGATCCGTCCAGTTGGTTGCAGCAACACCGTCATCAAAATGATGTACGATTTCTACCAAGTAGAAATTCCAGCAAACATTGCAGGTATCATGATGTGCGCCATTTTAAGTGACACCGTTATTTTCAAATCGCCAACCTGTACCACTGCCGATATCCGTTGCGTTGAAGCGTTAGCTAAAATCGCCGGTATAGAAGACTTTAAAGAACTCGGCATGGATATGTTTAAAGTGAAATCAGCAGTTGAAGGCACACCAGCACGTGACCTTGTTATGCGTGACTTTAAAGACTTCAACATGAACGGTAACCTAGTGGGTATTGGCCAATTAGAAGTTATCGATTTGTCTGTATTTGACGATATCAAAGCTGACTTAGAAGCTGATATTGCTAAATTGAAAGTTGAAGGCAATCGTCACAGCGTATTATTGCTGCTAACCGATATCATGAAAGAAGGTTCAGAAATGTTAGTTGTTTCTGATTCAGCAGACTTAACTGAGCGCGCTTACGGTAAACCTACCGTTGATGGCCGCGTGTGGTTAGACGGCGTATTAAGCCGTAAGAAACAAGTTGTACCTGCACTGCAAGATGCATTTGCAAAGTAATACTCTGCAAGCAACTTAAAGAAAAAGCTGAATCAATTGATTCAGCTTTTTTTTATGCTTCAGCGCCTATCTATTATGTCGATTAACTAACTTGGTATATCACAGCCCCATAGCTCAATGGAGGGCTGCTCAGTGGTAGGCTCACCCACCCAATAACTCATAGAATGGCATTGTTGCCCAGCCTGAGTCGATGACACACATAACTGATAATCGCCTGCTTCTGGAGTGCGGCCCAACTTTAGCATTGGCAAAATAGGCAAATGCGGTTTGTAGTGCCAACTGCCATCTTTTAACACTGCATCGGCAGGGATCTCCATTCCTGCGCCACTGCCTTTTACCCTTGCTTGTTCTAAAATAAAACCTTCATTAGTTAATCGATAATCTTCGGCCCAACGAATTTTCTCAATAGTGTGAGTCCAAGACAATGTCATCTGTTCAGCAGGCACTTGAGCCCATATTGTGCCTGCTAAACCCAAACATAGCCCTAGCATTATTCGCCCTGCGCTAAACGTTTTAGCTTACGTGCACGCCATACGTGGTGCAAAATAAACACCAGTGCCAAACCAAAGCCTAACTCATCACTCAGCGGTGTCGCCATAATCAAACTGCCACCAGCAATAAAGCCTAAAACACGTTCCCACCAATAAAGGTTTTGTAATAAGTAGCCGGTAAATATTACGCCCCAAATCCCGATAGCCACCGTCGCTTTAAGGACCACATAAATCGTTTCTAGCGCACCACCACTTTGGAGCATTAACGCAGGGTCGTACACCGCCATAAACGGAATAATAAACCCAGCAATGGCAATGCGAATGGCCCATAAACTGATTTTTAAGCCTTTCTCTTTGGCGATTGGCGCCGCGGCGAAACACGCCAGAGCAACGGGTGGTGTAAGGTCTGCCATAATGCCAAAATAAAACACAAACATGTGCGACACAATTAACGGTACGCCTAAATCCAGTAACGCTGGCGCGGCAATTGAGCTGGTAATAATGTAATTAGGAATTGTCGGGATCCCCATACCTAATACCAAACACGTCACCATCGTCAGCACTAAAGACAAGAATAAGTTATCTTGGCCGACAGCCAGAATATAGCCGGCAAACGTTGAAGCAATACCGGTTAGTGACACAACACCAATAATCACGCCCACTAGCGCACAAGCAATACCTACAGGTACTGCATGTCGCGCACCTTCAACTAACGCATGCACACATAATGTTAGGGTTTCTTTGCCACCTTTAACAAACCAACAAATCACCACCAGCATAGCGATAACGCCAAACATCACCCCTATACCTAATTGGAAAAAGCCTGCACATAACACCCCTAGCGCTATCCAAAAAGCAAACCGCATAGCAGCTGATGATAGATTGAGAATAATGGCCGAACCTAAAATCACAATCGCAGTGAGTGCTAAGCCAACCATGCCAGAAAACAGCGGTGTACGACCTGAAAACAGTAAGCCAATCAAAATAAATAGTGGGATTAATAAGTACCAACGCAGCTTAATTGCTGCCCACGGATCCGGACATTGGTCTTTGGGTAAACCAGATAAATTGGCGCGTTTAGCTTCTAAATGCACCATCCAGAACACCGAACAAAAATACAATACTGCGGGGATCATCGCTGCTTTAGCAATTTCAATAAATTGCACATTAATGGTTTCAGCCATAATAAAGGCTACGGCTCCCATAATCGGCGGCATAATTTGGCTGCCCATACTGGATGTGGCTTCTACCCCACCCGCAAAAGCAGACCGATAACCAAAGCGCTTCATTAACGGAATCGTAAACTGGCCAGTGGTGACCACATTGGCAACTCCCGAACCGGTAATGGTGCCCATGAGTGCTGAAGATACCACCGACACTTTTGCAGGCCCACCCACTTTATGACCAAATAAGCCCATAGCAAAGTCGGTAAATAAGCGGATCATGCCTGCTTGCTCTAAAAAGGCACCAAACAGAATAAACAAGAAAATATAGGTCGCGGATACATAAGTTGGCGTGCCATATAAGCCTTCGGTACCAAAGGCCAACTGGTTAACTATTTGGTCGAAACCATAACCTCGATGCATCAACTCACCGGGTAAATACTCGCCAAATAAACCATAAGCCAAAAAAATACCACAAATAATCGGCAGGGCTATTCCCATCACTCGTCTTGCGGCTTCAAACACTAAAGCGACTAACACCACACCAATAATCATGTCATTTTGGGTTAAATCACCAGAACGTTGAATTAAGTCTGCTTCGAACACCCATTGATAAACCGCGGTAGCCATACCCGCTAAACCAAGTATCCATGCCAAAGGTTGCCATGGCTGACTCTTGCCTATACCTGGGTAGCTAATAAACACCACTAATAATAAAAAGCCCACGTGTACGGCGCGCAATACTTGTGTCGAAACTGGATGAAATGCCGCGGTGGTAATTTGGAAAATAGAAAAAATCAATGCTACTGCAAACAAGGCTTTTGGCCAGTTGCGAGTATCGGCACTTAAGCCTTGCTCTGGTTCGTTAATTTGGGTTGGATCGCTCATGGTATGCCTCGACACTTACTACAACTAATAACCTCAGCTCAGAAAAATGATTGAATTAACAATGACGTTGACTCAATCAGTCACTCTTGATCTAAAACGGAAGTTAGCAAATATGGTTGAAAGACAGAAATAAACAAGCGCTTGCTGGGTTTACCAAACAAGCGCTGTTAACTTAATACTATTACTTATAGCGCATTCACTTCTTTGTAATAGCGTTCTGCACCTGGGTGTAGTGGGATAGGCAGATCTTTTGCTGCTGTGGCTAAACTGATCGCCTTCGCAGCTGAGTGAGCAGTACCTAAACGGTCTAGGTTTTCAAACATCAGCTTAGTCATTTGATAAGCAATCTCATCAGACACCTTGCTGTGACTTACTAATAAATTTTGTATCGCAACTGTACTCACATCTTCTGTTTGCCCTTCGTAAGTATTAGCCGTAATCACCCCAACTTGATAAGCAGGATTATTAATTTTAGCGACAACATCTGCAGGAATAGCCACAAAGTTGATATCCATTGTTGCGGCTAAATCACGAATGGCTGCCATACCTAAACCAGACGATTGTAAAGTCGCATCCAATTGGCGGTTTTTAATCAGCTCAACAGATTCGGCATAAGGCAAAAACTCAACTTTACCCATATCGTCGTAACTGAGTCCTGCTGCTGCAAATATGGCACGCGCGTTAAGTTCAGTACCTGATTTTGGCGCCCCAACAGAAATACGTTTACCCTTTAAATCTGCAAGGCTATTAATACCAGCATCTTTATTGGCGACAATTTGAATATAGTTAGAATAGGTTGCCGCAATAACGCGTAATTTTTTAAGCGGCGCTTTAAAACCGGCTTCCTGATCTCCTTCCCATGCAGCCGATACCGAATCACCTAGAGCAAGCGCTAATTCACCACGTCCAGCTTGTAGTAAATTGAGGTTTTCAACCGACGCTTTAGTCGCTTGAACAGAGGTTTTAGATCCCTCAATGCCATTGCTGTAAAGTTGAGATAAAGCCACACCGATAGGATAGTAAACGCCACTGGTGCCACCGGTGAGAATATTGATAAATGTCGGCGCGGCCATAACAGCCGTACTAATAGATAGCGCTGCAGCCGCGCCAATCATGCAAAAACGTTTGGTTAATTTCATCCTGCAATATCCTTATTTTTTATATTGTTATGAGTATTATTGTGTAGTTACACTACCACTGACATCCAGTGCAATCTATATAGACTAAAGGCTAATAACATCATTATAAATCGCCTTTATTCCGTGATTTCAGTTACTTCGATATTAAACCAATAGCAACATTAGCATTTCTCATCACCAACTTGCTCTAGGGCAGTCTGAGCAGTAAGCAATAAATACTCTGCCATCAACGAGTATAGTTAATTGAAATAAAAAGGTGCCAACAATGTCGGCACCTTTTTAGTCTATTCTGTTCGCCCTCATTAAATGAAAGGCTGAAATACAGTTAATCTTACATATTCATACAGTTAGCATAATATGTCACTGTGGCAGGCCAGTCAGAAAACACACCCATTACTCCGACATCTTTTGCCAGTACATCTAACAGCTCAAAAGTATCACCTTCGTTATCAATCACGTCAGCAATACTCTGATAATACCAACCACCGCCGCCTTGACTCAGTGGCCCTGAACGCTCTAATGACCAAGCAATCATCTTCAACCCAGCGGCACTTGCTGCTTTGGCATATTCAGATGGCACTATCGCGTTATTGTCTCCCACAGTAACCAGCATCCATAATGGCGGCGCAATAATCTTGACCCCGTCTGCTGCTAGAGTGTCCATACTCGGTGACCATGTGGCACTGTTCTGTGGATCAAAACCACTCAGATCATAACGATCGTCAAGGTATACCGCTTGATCGGCAAATTCAGGCGCATTGGCTATCCAATATTTTACATCGTCTAAATTAAACGATTGTGGAAACACTTGCGATGCATCAACGCCTGCTGCGGCATATTCATCTAACATTTTTTGGGCGTAGTCTTGTTGAGTAAAACCATCATACGGCATGCTGACACTGGCCGACTTAAGCTCGGGAGTCATCTTTACTCCAGCAGCTTTGAACAAGGCGATACTTTCAGCGTGAGTCATTAACGTGCCATTACCTGCATATAAGTCGGTGCGCCAATTTGGAGTGCCATCCATAAACTCTTCAACTGTAGTGGCATTAGGGTTAAAGCCGTCCATTTTGCCTTTTAAGGTTGTAAACTCTGCAAGACTAATATCGCTGGTACAACAGGTTGCCGTTGCACTCACGCCATTGACGGCATCAGCTGGTGAAAATGGCACTGAACATTTATTAGCTAGGGCTGGGATAGCCAGAATATTGGTGGTAGTGGCTAAATCACACTGCGAGTGACGGCAAACTAACTCTTTATCTGCGGTAAACGTCACGTCACATTCCACAATACCAGCGCCCGAATCGATGGCTGCTTGATAGGCTTCTTTGGTATGTTCAGGAAACTGCATTGACGCACCGCGGTGGCCAATAGAAAAGTCTGTACGGTAAAATGAATTTGAAGCACATTGCGCTAATTGATCTTTTAACTCACTGTCTTGCATTTGACCGACTAAAAATAGCGGCCTCGGGCCCACTTGGGCGCTAACACTTTTATCCACTTCTGCAGTGGTGTCATTATTATCGTTACTGTTACACCCCGAAATCCATAACATGCTGGTTAAAACCGAAATGATACCCAGTGTTACACTTTTTTTCCTTGTCATCTTATTGCTCCATGTTGTAATGCTGTAATGTCAGTTGTAATGGTTTACTAAAAATTTCATCATCTGTAACAGCTTACGCAATGAATATGACTGAATTATCGAATTATTATGACAACCTTAGTTTCTACTGTTTTATCGACCGATTGAATAATATAAAACATGACCCTAACTGCGGTAACGGTATATAGACAAGCAAATAAACGATAGTGAGTTAACGGCTAACGATGAGGTCCACAATGGCAAACACAACCCTTTATTATGTTCACGATCCAATGTGCAGTTGGTGTTGGGGATACCGCCCCACATGGGATGCTCTGCAAGTTCAACTACAACAGCAGTTTGGCCAGCAATTGAGTCTACACTATCTAGTCGGTGGTTTAGCGCCCGACTCAGCAGAACCAATGCCACCCCCCATGCAGCAAATGCTACAACAAACCTGGCATAAGATTAACCAACAATTAGGTACAGAATTTAATCACGACTTTTGGCAGCTCTGCCAACCAAGGCGTTCAACGTATCCAGCATGCAGAGCCAGCATAATTGCTCGCCAATATGGGCTTGAGCAACAGATGATCAACGCTATACAACAGGCTTATTATCTTAATGCACGCAACCCATCTGATGTTGATACCTTAGTATCGATTGCGACTCAATTAGGGATCCCTGCAGACTTGTTCACAGAGCAATTAAACGCTGATGAAACAGAAGATAAATTGCTCAAAGAAATCAATTTTGCTCGCCAACTTCCCATTCAAGGATTCCCCTCATTAGTGCTTATGGTCGATAACAACGCCTACCCTATTAGGCTTGATTATCATCAATGGCAAACCAGTTTGGCAGACATACAAACAATCTTGTTAACTGCCCAACCGAGTTGATTAGCGCTTTAGGGATGACTCTGCGCAACGTCACTTAAGATATAAAGCATGTACGAGGTTGATTAGCCTTTGGCCTTAATGCCCAATATCCTATACTCTTGCACGTCGAAAATGACAAAGCCCCACACAGGCTAGTTAAACATAACATGAGGCAGTGAATGACAGATCGTAAACGAGGTTTTTTCGGTTGGACATGGTTTGTCATGTGGCGTTTTTTGCTATTACTGGCGCTATTACTATTGGTACTAAGATTTGTACCACCACCGACAACGTCATTTATGCTGCAAAGCGATTATCCGGTTAGTCAGCGCTGGGTAAGTATTGATGAGCTGCCTGCGCACATGCCATTAGCAGTGGTAGCCGCAGAAGATCAACTGTTTCCCGAACACTTCGGGGTCGATATTAACTCCATCACTAAAGCCCTTAACCAGTACGACGATGGCGAAGGCCTGCGTGGTGCCAGTACCATCACCCAACAAACAGCAAAAAATCTATTACTTTGGCCGGGTAGAAACTTTGTGCGCAAAGGGTTAGAAGCCATGTTGGCCGTAAGCCTTGAAGCCATTTGGGGCAAAAAACGTATCTTAGAGGTGTACTTAAACGTAGCAGAGTTTGGTAAAGGTATTTATGGCGTAGAAGCAGCTAGCCAACATTATTTTAATAAATCGGCCCGTTATTTATCCAACAACGAAGCGGCGCGCCTAGCAGTGTTGTTGCCGAGTCCGCGTAACCGAAACCCTAACAATTTAACCCCATACCTGCGCCAAAGAGTCGCTTGGGGTGAAAAACAAATGCGCCAACTTGGCTCTGGCTATTTAAAGCCTATTCTTACCAATTAACCGCAATACCCTGCCCGTTGTTATTGCTCTTTGTTAAGAGCAATAACAACTCGAACTGCCCTTCATATTTAAACGATCAAAATATTGATCATTGATAAGCCATTAGCCTTTAATATCATTCAAAAAAAACTTTTCTCTTCCAATCGTCATCATGTGGCGAAAACATGATGCCTACTAGCAAGCCAGATGAAAGCCGGAATTAACAGGATTTGAACTATTTTTACTGTTAGAATGCGACCTCATTTTTATCCGCTTTTACGATCAAGGCAGGCTATGACCGTTCTTCTAATGACTCCACCGATGACCCAGCTGAATACACCGTATCCAGCAACAGCGTATTTAACCGGTTTTTTACGCTCACGAGGCTATGAGGCGGTTCAGCGAGATCCTGCGATTGAGCTTTTTCTTGAGATGATGACAGCACCTGCGCTGGACATTATTCGTCAGCACGTAGAAGAAAACTTCGAACACTTTGAAGACGACGAACTGCCAGATGTCATTTTTAACTTTCTGGCTGAATTTGAGCGTTATCACCTGACTGTTGAACCTGCCATTCGCTTTTTACAGGGCAAAGACCCAAGCCTTGCAATGCGGATTAATACCCGACGTTTTTTACCCGAAGGCCCAGCGTTTGATGCAATTGCTGAGATGGAAGCGGTATCTGGCGACGTGTTGCAAGCAGCCTTTGGTAATTTAGGCGTACAAGATAAAGCCAAATATCTGGCCACCCTGTTTATTAATGATCTGTCGAACGTTATTACCCAAGGTGTTGATCCCTACTTTGAAGTCAGCCGTTATGGCGAAAAGCTAGCGGCGGCCAACCCAAGCTTTGACAACCTCTACGACACCCTCATGGGTGAACCAAGTTTTAGCTCTGAAATTTTGGAGCAATTGGTCGAGATGTATCTGGAAGACACCCAACCAAGTGTCGTCGCATTAACAGTGCCGTTTCCCGGTAATATGCTAGGCGCTTTACGTATTGCCCAAACCTGTAAAGCCATTAATCCAGACATTCCTATCGTCATGGGTGGCGGCTTTGTGAATACTGAGCTGCGCGCACTAAAAGATCCGCGCGTATTTGAATTTGTCGACTTTATCTGTCTGGACGACGGCGAACGCCCGCTTATCACTTTGCTGGAATACTTTGAAGGCAAACGTGAAATAGACGATTTAGTGCGTACTTACTTCCTTGCAGAAGATGAAAATGGCCAACCTTATGTCCACTTAAATCAAAATGATCAGCTGCACGATATTCCACAATCTGAGGTCGGCGCCCCCATTTACGACGGTCTGCCATTGGGCGACTACCTGTCTTTATGTGAAATGCTCAACCCAATGCACCGCATTTGGAGTGACGGACGCTGGAACAAACTGACCATCGCCCACGGCTGTTACTGGCGTAAATGCAGCTTCTGCGACGTCAGTTTGGACTATATCGACCGTTACGATACCGCTGGCGCCGATGCCTTGGTTGACCGCATTGTTGAGTTGGTTGAAGAAACCGGACAAACAGGTTTCCATTTTGTCGATGAAGCCTTACCGCCAAAAACATTGTTTGCCTTTGCAAAACGTCTCATAGAACGCGGCGTAGTGATCAGTTGGTGGGGCAATATTCGTTTTGAACGTACCTTTAGCCCAGCGCGTTGCCAATTACTGGCAGACTCAGGTTGTATCGCAGTCAGCGGCGGACTTGAAGTGGCGTCAGATCGACTACTTAAACTGATGAAAAAAGGCGTGAGTGTTGAGCGCGTCGCCCACGTCACTAAAGCATTCAGTGATGCCGGAATATTGGTTCACGCTTACTTGATGTATGGCTTCCCAACACAAACCGAACAAGAAACCATAGACTCGCTAGAAATGGTGCGTCAGATGATGGAACAAGGATGTTTCCAGTCAGCCTATTGGCATCGTTTTGTCGCCACCATTCACAGCCCTATAGGCATGAATCCAGAGCAATTTGGTATCACCCTTGCTGAACGCCCTGAAATTTTATTTGCTGAAAACGATGTCGACTTTACCGACCCAACCGGCACCGATCACGACATGCTCGGCGAAGGACTGCGTAAAGCAATCTACAACTACATGCACGGTATCGGTTTTGATCAACCAATGAGTTTCTGGTTCAACGAACCCGTTACCCGCACTTCAATGAAGAAAGACCTAATATCAAAAGCGATTAGCAACTTTATTCTTAGTAATGAAGAGTAGGTATTAAAGAGTAACTAGGGCTATCTCATTGGAATAACTAAACGCAGCTTAAATAATTGGCAGTCAAATTCTGCTATACAGGCGCATCATGGCCCTACTTAATATAAGAAAGAGTAAGTGGGTCCATGGTTAGAATATTGAAGGTTGATTTATCATTGTTCTGCATAGAGAATAGCGCCTAATTGAAATAATAATTAACGTGATGCATAAAGCATAGGAACGGCAATAAGATGATGACAAAATGGGCGACACGCTTTTTACAAATGGCCGAGCTCGTAGCATCTTGGAGTAAAGATCCCTCCACCCGAGTTGGTGCGGTGATCACTGAAAACAATCGCATCGTTTCTTTAGGTTTTAATGGTTATCCTCACGGAATATCAGATAGTGCTGAAACCGATAACCGTGAAATGAAACTGCTAAAAACGCTCCATGCAGAAGAAAATGCCATTCTGCATGCCAAACGAGATCTCAGTAGCTGTGAGATTTGGGTGACACACTTTCCTTGCCCAAACTGCGCTGCCAAGATTATTCAAACAGGATTGCGCGCTGTGCATAGCCCGCAACCCAACGAAGATTTTTTATCACGCTGGGGAGATAAGATTAAAGTCAGCCAAGATATGTTTGAGCAAGCAGGCGTTCAAGTCGATTGGATGCAGGTAGATTAACCTTACTTTTTCACCGTCGTTCCGGCAATGCGGTTGAGCCGGAATCCAGGTGTTTATTCTTTGCATTTATGGCCTGCGTGGCACTTCATCATAGTAAAGGGTGAACAGTCTAGCTTCACTTTACTAGCTGGCTTTAAAAGGCTAGGTAAAAATTTGACAATAGATGCCATGATTAATTCGTGTCGTTTACAAGCTTTCTAAGAATATTTGCCAAGTAAAAAATAACAACCACAGAAGGCCAAGCATAAAAGCAACATCTTCTTTAATCGATGAGCCAAACTCTGAGCTATTATCACCAAAAAAGTAACCTACCGGTTTGGAGTATATTACTGCCGCTAAGCATAAACCTGGCACAAGATAATACAGCACCCAATCTTCTAAATACGTGCTTGTTTCACCAGCACCCATTACAACGTAACTGTGCCCATACATCAGTAAATAGACTACGTATACAAGTACAAGAATAACGGCAAAATACTTACCCCATTTCCATTTTTTTAAGTTATCCGAAAGCGATAAATCGAATTCATGATTTGAATAAATGCCAAAAAAGATCAATGGCAGTATCAGTAAACAAATGCCTAAAAAAGTACTCAAAATACAGCCCGCTCCAGAAATTTAATAATGGAAATTTAATAATGGGTGGCATGGTTAACGCCCAAAGTTTACCCTACCCCCACTAAATTCACCTTTAAATTCACTTTTATAAGCGATTAAAAGAAGTAGTGAATGATCAAAAAAACAACTATTTATTGTCCTGCTTTAATGACTTCTTGTACAAAAGATTATTCTTTCTTTGTTAAATAATTAACATAGTTAATTTCATTTGTATGATTTGACTCGAAAGCATAGCCTTCATAGGTAATTGATAAGTTATTTGATAAATACAAAAGGTTATTATAAATTTCTACGTTTACAGTCATTTCCCATAGAGGCTCTTGAAAAACTTCGACAACAATAAATTTATCATTTGTATCACGATTCGATTCGGGATAGCTGTAGGGATTAATTGTTTGTGAAATAGATTCTACAGGGGTTCCTGCACAATCAGAGGTATTATATTTATGTTCAATTATTTCTAAATTGTCACTAGTTAAGACTAATTCATTTGTATAATATGCCAAATTGTTTCTTTGACCACAATTTGATAACCATGAACCAGTAAGGTCTAATGTATCATCAATAGGCACAGAAACAATGGGAGGAGCTATACTTTCGCCTTCCACTTCAGAAGTGCCGCCACAACCGCACAATATTACGAAGGCAATGCAAATGACGAACCTAATGAGAAAATAGTTAGTGAAATTTATTTTAATATTAGAATACACAGAAAATTCCTTTTATATATGTGAAGTAGATAGCACCCGCCTAACACTCAATGTGTAGACGTGGCTTTTAGCATTGTTTGCTAAAACTATAACCAACAAAACCATGCCACCCATAATTTGAATATTCAGAATGGAACATTTCTCAAGTCCCATTCACTTGGTTGTTTCCTTTTAGAATCTTCGAAGTCTTTTTCTAAATTTTCAATAAATCGAATTGAGCTAGTTACATGACCGAAAATCAGCATTGCTTCTGAATATTTCAAAACTTTGTTGTCATGAGCAAAACTTTGGTTGTTCCTCACATGATTGAAAGCTTCCATATTGGCAATACTAGATTTCAAAATCCTTTCCGTCATTTCTGACTCTATAGCTCCATTTACCTTCATAGTTTTGATGTATTGTCCTACAAGTCCATGAAGTGGGTTTTTCTTATTAATGTCGATCTGATGTTTCTCACATAATACTCGAAAATATTTGATTACAAATGTATGTAGTCGATCTAAACCAGCCTCAGGTTCATTTCTATAAATTGAATCTCTTACCGCTTTAGCTAAAGTTTCAAAATCTTTATCGTCAGAATTCGGAACAACGGCATCAATATCAGGGACAGGAGCACTAGACTTAAGTCTTTGTACAATTTTCAGGCATTCATTACTCGGTATATCATTATTATTGATGCCTTTATACTCATCCCATTCTTCAAAGATATCACCGAGTAACTTTCCAACTACATAATTAGACTCAATTTGCCAAAATGCCCTCATTCTATTAGCTTTTGATCCACTATTTATATTATATTTTTCATCGTAAATTTCTTTTTCGGTACTCTCAGCTACGAAATCTTCAAACGTCTTGTTAGAAAATTCAAGAACATACCCACTACCCATTCCAAGGATACGTTCAAGTTTCTTCTTTTCCAATTCAGTTAAATTAGACAATAGTCAATTCCATTCCTAGTGTGTAACGTTTTAGTATTTATGCGTTGTTTATTAGGCATAAATCGCTCGTGGACTTGGCCGATGCCACATCCTTATTAATCGGTAACTCTTAACGTAACATGCTATAGGAATTTACTTTTTTACGGTAGTTGTTTTTTTCTACAATCTTTAGGCTAATTATCTGTTCTAATTACACCTTTTAAGATGTGACTTTGGTCATTAAGTCGAGTTTTATCGTTCAAAAAACAATCTCGTTATAGTATTTGGTTTAAAACTGTCAGAGTTCAATATATTTAGGCCGTTGAAGAAAATGACGTGAGCTGGCCAAGGATGGCTAGCTAGCTTTAGAGGGGAAGGGACGCCCCATCGGAAGCGTTAGCATTTTCGAATAAGT
>TARA_R110002167_G_scaffold144413_10_pt1 | contig 95927 bp, 87 predicted proteins | sample TARA_R110002167 | Tara Oceans TARA_R110002167 (sample SAMEA4398238) | marine metagenome | biome: Polar Biome; feature: [MES] marine water layer (ENVO:01000295) within the mesopelagic zone...; material: water (ENVO:00002006), including particulate matter (ENVO:01000060) such...
GATCCCTTGTACAGACACGAAAGCAATCGCGCAGGTTGGTACTATCTCTGCAAACTCCGACGAGCAAATTGGCGCAATTATCGCCGAGGCGATGGAGAAAGTAGGCAAGGAAGGCGTGATCACAGTTGAAGAAGGTTCAGGTTTCGAGAATGAGCTGGACGTAGTAGAGGGCATGCAGTTCGACCGCGGCTACCTCTCTCCTTACTTCATCAACAACCAAGACAATATGAGTGCAGAGCTCGAGAACCCCTACATCCTGTTGGTAGACAAGAAAGTCTCCAATATCCGTGAGATGTTGCCGGTACTAGAGTCTGTCGCTAAGTCTGGCCGTCCGCTGTTAGTTATTGCCGAAGACGTTGAAGGCGAAGCGCTAGCGACACTGATTGTGAACAATATGCGTGGCATCGTAAAAGTAGCCGCGGCTAAGGCGCCAGGCTTTGGCGATCGTCGTAAGGCAATGCTCGAAGACATCGCTGTCCTGACTGGCGGCACAGTGATCTCCGAAGAAGTTGGCCTAAGCCTAGAGACTGCGACAGTGGAGCATCTTGGCCAAGCGAAGAGCGTAGTCCTTTCTAAGGAAAACACTACGATCATCGATGGTTCAGGCGATTCTAAGTTGATCGAGGCGCGTGTTGGCCAGATCCGTCGTCAAATCGAAGATACGTCTTCTGACTACGACAAAGAGAAGCTCCAAGAGCGTGTGGCTAAGCTTGCAGGCGGCGTGGCCGTCATCAAAGTAGGCGCCGGCACTGAGATGGAAATGAAAGAGAAGAAGGCACGCGTAGAAGACGCACTGCATTCAACTCGCGCCGCAGTAGAAGAGGGCGTTGTTCCTGGAGGCGGTGTTGCATTGATTCGCGCCTTGCAGAAAGTGGAAGGCCTCAAGGGCGACAACGAAGACCAGAACGTGGGTATCGCGCTGTTGCTTCGCGCCGTTACTTCACCACTGCGCCAGATCGTTGCGAACGCAGGCGATGAGCCATCCGTAGTATTGGATAAAGTGCGCGCGAGCAAAGGCAATATGGGTTACAACGCAGCCACTGGCGAGTACGTCGACATGGTCGAGCAAGGCATCATCGATCCTGCGAAAGTGACGCGCAGTGCTCTACAGGCTGCTGGTTCAGTTGCCGGCTTGATGATCACTACTGAGTGCATGATCAGTGACATCCCAGAAGAGAAGTCTGCTGCGCCTGATATGGGCGGCATGGGTGGAATGGGTGGCATGGGCGGCATGATGTAAGCATCCCGACTTAGTTTCACTGAGTCTCAAGAAGGCCCGTAAGCCTAGTGTTTACGGGCCTTTTTATTAATTTTTGATATCAGGAGTTCGCATAATGACGCACCGAATAGCGGGGTATTTGGGTTCTAATGAGGGGTATCGGTAAAAGTGCTAGTGTTTTTCATGGTCCTTTCCACTCGAAACCCCTCTTGATACCCCCTAGAATACCCTTGCTAGGCTGTAACAAATTGAGCTATGGCCGAGTCTTACCGTTAGCGCTTAGGCTATAGCTTTAGAACTCCTTCGACTGAGAGGCTGATTTGGACGAAATGAACAGCACCGACACCATCTCTCCTGAGATTGACGAGGAGTCCCGCGTTATAAAGATGATACCTCTGAGCGAGATTATCTCCCCGCGTCATGTTGACAGCTGGACCCATACTCGCGCTGGAGAGCCGCGCGGCTATGTAGAAACCAGTTTGCTGAAGGAGCTTTGGATTCATACCGGCAGTGCCTGCAATTTGTCCTGCGACTTTTGCCTCGAAGGCTCTCATCCCGGCGACACCCGAATACCGTTAGTTAAGGTAAATGAATTGAAGCCCTTTATGGAGGAGGCGGTAGCGTTAGGAGTGAAGCAATTCTCCTTCACCGGTGGTGAGCCATTCGTGAATCGCGACTTTATCAATATCCTCGACTACGCGAGCAAGCTTCTTCCATGCTTCGTTCTCACTAATGGCACCCAGGCCTTGCTTGGTAGAGCTACGCAGCTCGCTGCGCTGCGGCACAACGCGTTTCCGATTCGCTTCCGCGTCAGCGTGGATTACCCTGATCCTGCTAGGCACGACGCTGGGCGTGGCGAGGGGAGTTTCGCGGAGTCCCTCGAGGGCATTCGTTTTCTGCGCGAACAGGGCTTTGAGGTGTCGATTGCTCGGCAGATGAGCAGCGATGAGGACGCCCAGGCCGTGGAGGACGCATTTAGCGAGATTTTCCGCCAACACGGAATTCACGAGCGCCTGCCTTTCACCGCCTTTCCAGATTTCGGCCTTCCCGGCACCGATGATGGTAGCCCTGAGGTCACCGAGAACTGCATGCTGAAATACCCGACGCCGGAGAGTCGGGAACATTTCATGTGCACCTACACCCGAATGCTAGTGAAGCGTGGCGAAAACGTGCGTGTTTTCGCCTGCACTCTTGTGGACGATGACCCCGGCTATGACCTAGGTGCGAGCCTGCGGGAGAGTCTCGAGCCACGCATCATGTTTCGCCACCCCCGTTGTTTCGCCTGTTATAAATTTGGTGCAAGCTGCAGCGCTCCCTGACTGATGAGGACCAGAACATCATGCAAGAAATAGAAGTTGTGAAGGACTATTACGGTAAGCAACTGCAGAGCTCGGAAGATCTGAAGACCGACGCTTGCTGTGATATCAATGAAGTGCCCCAATGGCTGAAACCACTGTTGGCTAACATTCATCCGGAGGTGCTCTCCCGATACTATGGCTGCGGTCTAATTACACCTGCACTACTTAAAGGTTGTCGCGTGTTGGACCTTGGTTGCGGCAGCGGTCGGGACGTTTATGCGTTGGCGCAACTCGTTGGCCCAACGGGTGAAGTGGTAGGTCTAGACATGACTGCCGAACAACTGAACGTGGCCCGAAAACACCAGGCTTGGCATGCAGAGCGGTTTGGTTACAGTAATGTGCGTTTTATTCAAGGTTACATGGAGCATCTCGATCAGCTTGATCTTGAACCTGGCAGCTTCGACATTATCGTGTCTAATTGCGTTATCAATCTGTCACCAGATAAGGACGCTGTGCTGGCCGGAGTGCATCGGCTTTTAAAGAATGGCGGTGAAATGTATTTCTCAGACGTTTATTCCGATCGTCGCGTCCCCGAATCTGTGCGACAAGACCCGGTGCTCTATGGCGAGTGTCTCGGTGGCGCGCTGTATTGGTATGACTTCCTACGCATTGCCAATCGGGCAGGATTTGCAGATCCACGGCTTGTCGAAGACCGTCCGCTCGAGGTCACTGATCCCGTTCTGGCAGAGAAAATAGGCACTATCCAGTTCTTCTCTGCCACCTACCGCTTGTTCCGGATCAACCAGTTAGAGAGTGACTGTGAAGACTATGGCCAGGCGGTCATATACAGAGGCAGTATCCCGAATAGTCCCAACCACTTTCTGTTGGACAAACACCACCATATAGAGAGCGGCAAGGTCTTCCCGGTTTGTGGCAATACCTGGCGGATGCTTAATGAGACGCGCTTTTCCAGTCACTTTGACTTCATTGGAGACTTCAGTCGCCACTACGGCATCTTTGAAGGCTGTGGCGGGGGCATACCTTTTGATACTTTCGAGCGGGACGGTGTGGGAGCCGCGCCATGTTGCTAAAGCAAAAGGAGCAGGTGCCGTTTAAAGTACTCGTGTTATGTACTGGGAATTCCGCGCGCAGTATTCTGGCCGAGCATCTATTTAATCAGGCGGGCGCTGGAATGTTTGAGGCTTACAGTGCCGGGAGCCACCCGACGGGAAGATTGAATCCCTATGCAGTTGAGTTGCTAGAGCAAAAAGGAGCTGACTGCAGCGGATACCACAGCAAGAGTTGGGATGAATTTGCAAAGAGCGGGGCACTCCACATGGACTTTGTGGTGACGGTTTGCGGCAACGCTGCGGCCGAATCGTGCCCTATGTTTCTGGGGGATTTCAAACTAATTCACTGGGGCCTGCCCGATCCGGCCGAATATACGGCCAAGCCAGAGAAAGCTAGGCAAGCCTTTGTGGAGGTTTACAACACACTGCGCCAGCGCATTGAGTCACTGTTGCAACTACCACTGGCCAAGCGCGATAAGGAATCTGTGTGGCATGCCATGGAGTCATTGGCGAAGTAATGCAGGTAAAGAGGGCAGTCTTCTTAACTCTATAGCTTGTTAAGGATGCGTAAGCACCAATGTGCTAATTGGGTCAACTGCCCCCATAGTGGTCTATCACTAAAACGTGATGTCTTCATGTGAATCTCCTCAGTCAATATTACGAGAAAATTCTACTTATGAGCACCCTGTTTTTAGGGGGGATTACCATGGAAAAGCAGTACGTTAGGAAACTACAAGGTGTCTAGAAAACTGGGGCCTTACCAGTCAATCCTCAGAGTCGGAACTTAAGGCTAAGGCTACTATGTCTGCGTCGGGGCCACTAGTCTTGACGATGAGCTCGCCATCGCTGGCAGCGCGTAACCCTGCTGCATTGGCCTCATCGGTATCGATATGCATTTCTGTCGCGTAGCTTGGCTTGATGCGCACCAGCGTATTGGCGAAAGACAAGGCCCGCGCGCCGCTACCGATCCGCATGTCTACCCGATCGCCGTTGCTTAGGCCCAATGCCGAGCCGTCGGCGGGACTCATGTGGATGTGGCGAGCGGCAATGATGACGCCGTCGGTGTCGATTTCGCCAGCTGGCCCGCGCAGGCGTATGGTGGGAGTCCCCTGTAGGTCGCCGGAGTCGCGCAGTGGCGCATCGATCCCCAAGGCGATGCAGTCGGTACGAGACACTTCGATCTGAGTGGCGCTGCGCGTTGGCCCCAGGACACTGACCTTAGCGAAACTGCCTTTGGGGCCCACAAGTTCTAAATGTTCTTCTGCGGCCCATCCCTCGATTTGGGAAAGCTCATGTGCCAATTGCAGTTGATGCCCCTCGCCGAACAGTGCTTCCACATCGGGCTGCGAAAGATGGACGTGCCTGGCGGACACCTTCACGGGAATGCGGCAGGGCACGGCAGGTTTGGCTTGCTCGGACTGCAGGACTTGTTGGACCTCGCGCGCAATCATAAACTGTTCGTTTGTGCGGGTGACCAGAACCTGAACCCGGGAATCCGGCGCCGAGATTGTGCGTACCGCGAAATTGTCCAGGTCGGGCGCTTTGTTCAGGTCAGTGTCGAGGTACAGGCCAAGAAATTCTAGGCGCTCGCAGATACGCTGGCGCATGTCTGCCGAGTTTTCGCCTATGCCGCCGGTGAACACCACCGCATCGACTCCGCCCATCGCCGCGGCGTAGGCGCCCAGGTATTTGCGCACTCGGTAGGCGTAGACTTTCAGTGCCAGTTGCGCACTTTTGTCGCCGGCCGCCGCATGCTCTTCCACACTGCGCATGTCGGCGTTGCCACATAATGCCAGCAAGCCGCTGGCGTTTTGAAGTTGCTGTTCTATGGCCGCTGCGTCAAGTCCCAATTCATGTTGGAGAAATGCGAACAGGCCGGGATCGACATCGCCGGAACGCGTACCCATTACTAGGCCTTCTAGCGGAGTCATGCCCATGGAGGTATCCAGCGATTTGCCATGACTGATGGCACAGACACTGGCGCCATTGCCTAAGTGGCAGCTGAGCAGGCGCAACTCCTGAACGGGGCGCTCGAGAGCCTCGGCCGCACGCAATGCCACATAGTGATGGGAGGTGCCATGAAAGCCGTAGCGACGCAGGCCGAGGTGACGCCACGCCTGGGGTATCGCATAGGTGTAGACATGCTCTGGCATGCTTTGATGAAAGGCAGTATCGAACACGGCTGCCTGTGGCAGGCTGGGCCACTGTTCTTGACTACTACGGATGGTGAGGAGCGCGACGGGATTGTGCATAGGCGCCAAGTTACTGCACTGCTCTATTGCCACTAACATTTCCTCGTCGATGAGCGCAGTACTGCGGAAGCGCTCACCTCCGTGCACTACTCGATGGCCTATGGCGTGGATATCGGAGGAATCGAATTCCTCCAATAAGGCCGGCACGCGTGCGACGGCAGCAGCGAGTGATGGGACAGATTCCTCGCGCTTGAGCTCCGTGCCTGCTTCGCCACCAATGCGGTAATGCAGGATGGCCTTGCCATCTTCAAATCGCTCAAATTCACCCTTTAATACGCGACTGTCGGCCCGGGCTAGGTCGAAGACTCCGAACTTGAGGCTGGAGCTGCCGGCATTGAGCACGAGAATTTTCATGGACTACCTTTTGGATTGTGAGCGACGAGTAGGAGACCGGTTTGTAGTTCTGAAAACACGATCTTAGCAGAGCATAGCTTATTGCAAAATTAGGCGATGATTAGTGAGGGTATTGGTGGTTCAATGACCGTTCCCGATTGGTCTGTTCCACGAGCGCATGGGCTTGCTTGGTTCAAAGACGGAAAGCGACACCAAATCTGCCATAAAGGCTCCATGCTCGAAGCCTGGATACAACGCATGTTAGCAATTCCACTAGTTCTGATCGCTGCCTTTTCCTATCTGGCATTGTTGTTCACTATAGCCTCCCGTGGCGAGCGCAGCACCAAGACTGGGCCCCGTCCGTGGCGTTATACATTGGCGTTAGGCGTCCACTGTACAACTTGGGCATTCTACGGAACCGTTACCCAGGCGGCGCAATACGGCTGGTGGTTCGCGCCAACCTATCTAGGTGGTATCTGTATCTTCCTGTTTGCTCATCAGTTTCAGCTGAAGATGTTGAATCTGGTCAAAGAGCAGAACCTGACCTCCATTGCCGATCTCATCGGCTCGCGCTACGGCAAATCACACGTGCTGGCGGCCTTCGTTGCCATCATCTGTTTGATCGCATTGGTGCCCTATATAGCTTTGCAGCTGCGTGCTGTTGCCGCAAGTTTTGCCGCGGTCACGGGGCTTGAGGCCAGTGCAGCTCCTTGGTTTCTTGATCTCGCAGCTGCCGTTGGCCTGGCCATGATTGGATTCTCGATCCTATTCGGTGCGCGCCGCCTGAGTCTTGCGGAGCAGCATCCGGGTTTGATGGATGCCGTCGCCTTTGAATCAATTGTAAAACTGGTCGCGTTCTGTGTTGTGGGTCTGTTCGTTACCTATCAGTTATTCGATGGTGTTAACGATCTTATCTTGTCGGCGGCAGCGAACGAGCAGGCGCACGAGTTGCTGGAACCTGAGGCCAATGGTGTTTACATCTATATTACCCACATGCTGTTAGGTGCATTGGCGATGTTCGTACTGCCCCGACAGTTTCAAGTTAACTTCATCGAGAATACGAGCCCCGAAGAGTTGAAGAAGGCGCGCTGGGCATTTCCTCTGTATTTGTTCGCCATCAATTTCTTTATCTTGCCCATCGCATTGGCTGGCGTAATTCTGGCGCCGGAAGCTCGCACGAGTGACACCTTCCTGCTGGCCTTGCCGATCTTGGCCGACCGCCCAGACATCAGCCTCATCGCGTTCATCGGCGGTTTATCGACCTCTGTCAGCATGGTGATTATGGCGACGCTGGCACTGGGCATCATGATTTCCAACGATGTGATTACGCCGCTGTGGCTGCGTGCAAGGCGCAGTGGCAACCTGATCTCGGACCTCACGCCGCAGGGAATTCTGCTGACGCGTCGGCTGACCATGGTGATCATCGTAGTTCTGGCATATGTGTATCACAAGCTCACAGAGGGCGGCCTGCCTTTGGTGAGTAACGGCTTGATCGCCATGGCCCTGCTAGCGCAACTGGCACCGTCCATGTTTGGCGGATTACTGTGGGCCAAGGCCAATAGGTCCGGGGCTATCGCTGGGCTGCTGATCGGTACCGCGGTCTGGGCTACGCTGTTATTGCTACCTTCACTGAACCCTGCGCAAGTATTGACCGATAAAGCCATCAGCGATGGCGTGGTGCTGAGTCTTGTCGCCAATACTCTAATTTATTTCCTAGTGTCTCTACTCACTCGACAGGGGCGAGCCGACTACCAGCAAGGGCTCCGCTTTGCTCGCCCGGAACACCGAGTGGGCGCCATCTCGAACGAAGCGGCAGAAGGTCAAGAGAAGCAGGTGACTTGGGGAAGGCTACGCTCAGTGTTGTCGCGCTTCATGGACCCAAGAGATGCCGAAGGCCTGAATCGACGCCTGGGCCTGAGTATCGCTGATGTGCCAGAGCAGCGCCTAGTACACCCCATGCTGCTGATCCGTTTAGAGCGAGAGCTGGCAGGTGCTATTGGAAGCTCGGCGAGCCGCTTGTTGATCGGCAGCCTAGCCCGGGAGTCGCCAGTGGCAGTAGAGGAGGTGGTGGACTGGGCATCAGAGGCATCACAACTGTACCGCTTCAACCGCGAACTATTGCAATCTTCGGTAGAAAATATTCCACAGGGAATTAGCGTTATCGATAAAGAACTCAGGCTCGTAGCCTGGAACCGACGCTACTTGGAAATATTCGAATACCCCGAAGGATTGATCCGCGCCGGCATCGCGGTAGAGGAGATCTTACGCTTCAACGCTAAGCGTGGCTTGTTCGGACACCCCGATGTCGATGTGGAAGAGGAGGTCGAGAAGCGCCTGTCCTATCTTCGCAGTGGTAGCCGTTATCGATATCAGCGCCAACAACTCTCCGGTCAGGTGATAGAGCTGCAGGGCAATCCGATGCCCGACGGTGGTTTCGTGACGACCTACACCGATATCACCGAGCTGGTGACAACACAGAACGAGCTGCAACAAATTAACGCGGAACTGGAGGCGCGAGTGACAGAGCGTACCGAAGCTTTGTCTGTCGCGAAGCAGGCCGCCGAACATGCACACCAGAGTAAGTCGAAATTCTTTGCTGCAGCCGGGCATGACCTGATGCAACCACTTAATGCCGCAAGTCTGTTCTGCGAGATGTTGCTGAAACGACTCGGGCACGACGATGCTAACTTCGCCATGCAGATTCAGCAATCCCTGCAGAATGCTGAAGAGTTGCTAACCATGCTGCTAGAGATGACTAAGCTGGAGTCTGGTAATCTGCAGCCCTATAGAAAGGACGTGCCATTGTGGGATGTGCTGGCACCATTGCAAGCATCGTTCGCGCTGCTGGCACAGGACAAAGGGCTTGAGTTGCGCATTGTGCCGACGCAGGTGGTGGTCAATACCGATCAGAAAATCTTGCAGCGCATCTTGCAGAACCTATTAAGTAACGCGCTGCGTTACACCCAACACGGCAAGGTGTTGTGCGGCATCAGGCGTAAATCCGACACGCACATCGAACTACAAGTATGGGACACCGGGCGCGGCATTCCCCCTGAAAAATTCAATGAAATATTTTTGGAATTCAAACAACTCGATCAACACGATCATAACCCAGGCCTCGGTCTAGGACTCGCGATTGTGGATCGTATGTGCAGGTTGTTGGATATTCCTATCAGGCTGGAGTCGCAAGTAGACCGTGGTACTTGTTTCTCCCTTACTCTTCCAGTTAGTGCCTGGCGCAGCTCGGTGATGAGCAAGAAGCGACACACAAACGATAGCTCACAATGGGCCTTGCAAGAGAATACCCACGTCTTGTTGCTTGACGATGATGCTACTATTCGGGAGGCCTTGTCTTCACTGCTACGGGAGTGGGGCGCGACGGTCACAGCCTGCGCGAGTATCAAGGAGGCATTACAAGTCGAGCGACGGCCTGACTTACTACTGATCGACTATCATCTTTCGGACCAGCAGGTAGGGACCGATGCTATCGTGAAAATTCGAACTCATTGGGCTAGCGACATTCCTGCCATCCTGAGCACCGCAGACCCTAACGAAACCATTCGAGAGCAAGTAGTGGAAGTTGCTGCCCTTTTTCTGCCTAAGCCAGTGAAGCAGGCCGCACTGAAACGTTTATTAAAGGGCATTGGGCTCGGATAGGTTCTCTTCATCGTCGGCACGCAGCATGTCATGAAAAAGTACGCCGGCCTGCGTTCTATTGATGACACCCAGCTTGCGCAAAATGGCGGAGACATGCTGTTTTATAGTGGTCTCTTGCACATCCAGCTCGAAGGCAATCTGCTTGTTGAGCAGACCATCCGCAATACATCGCAGCACCTTGAACTGCTGTGGCGTCAGCTGGCTCAGTTTGTGGGCGAAATCCTGGTGTAGAGAATTTTTCTGAGCGGATACAGCGCTCTGTAGATGAGAGGGTAACCAGTTGTCGCCACCCAGCACGGTCTCCACCGCGCTAATGATGTCGGGCATCGGTGCAGATTTAGGCACATAGGCACTAGCGCCGAAACTCATTGCTCGCTCTACAACATGCAGCTGTTCATTGGCGGACACGATAACAACTAAAATATCGGGGAATTGATTGCGGATCGCGGTGAGGCCCGTCAGACCTTGATTGCCCGGCATATTGAGATCGAGGAATACCAGCTCGATCTGCGGATGTTGCAGCAGCAGTGCGAGCAAGGCATCGAAACTTTCGGCCTCTAAGACTTCGCCTTTTAGCGTGGCCGCAAGCGCATGTCCCAGCGCGGAGCGGAACAAAGGATGATCGTCAGCAATAATTACCTTGGCAAGCGAAACACTCACGGCAGGTGTAGAGCTCTTGGTCATGGTAGCGCTAAGGTCCGATGGGGAGAACATGGATACTATACCTAATGCAGGCCAATAAAAATGCCACCATCACAACTGCGATGGTGGCACATGGTTCGAGAGAGGGTAGGTCGACCTGACTCACCCCTCACAAGGGCTGTAGCCGCAATCCTCTTGCGGACAGCTGCGCTGGCTTATCTGCCGAGGCGATAGCCCAGTGATAAGCTGACGGTACGTGGCGCACCATAGTAGCCAATCAATGTTGTATCGCCACCTAAGCCTGCGGCATAACCATTCGGTAGCGACGAATCGGCGGCACCCAAGAAGGCATAGTTGCCCACTAGGAATTCCTCATCCGTTAAGTTTTTGCCATGCAGACCCAGAGTCATCTTGCCATCGGAGCTGGTCCAGCGGACACCAAGATTGACGATACCGTAAGCGTCTTGCTCCAACACATTGCCTAGTTCGGTCAGGCTGTAGTCGCTGCGGTAGCTGTAGTTACCTGTAAATACGACGTCCCCGTTAGCAATGGGCATGTCGTAGTTAAAGCCGAGGTTGACTGTCTGTTCTGGGGTATTGGTGATGGCGAAGTTATCTGTGATATCAATCGGATTCAGATTGGCATCATAGCTTCTTACATTCTTGAAACTGGCGTCAATTAAACCCACGTTACCAAAGAGCGAAAGGTTCTGGCCCGCGATCCAAGTAAATTCAAACTCCACACCTTTGGCATCCGACTGGCCCACATTGCCCAGACGCTGATTGAGCGCCGCACTGTTACTAGGGTCAGGGATCACAGTTATGTACTGGCGGTCTTTGTGGTCGAGCATAAAGGCCGCAGCGTTTAAACGGAACGTTGATGTCAGGTCAGTCTTTATACCAACTTCATAAGATTCCACATCTTCCGGGTCGGCGGCTGGCTCAGCGCGCTCGGCTCGTGGATTGAAGGTGCCAGATTTGAAGCCTTCACTGTAGCTGGCATAAACCATTGTATCTTCGGTGGCTTGATACTCAACGCTGACACGCGGAGTGACCTTGGACCAGTCGGCGCTGTCATCCAATACAATGGGTGTGCCGACGGTTGCACCGCGCACATAACCTGGAACCCAGCCCGTTTCCGGATAGGCGGTTGCGAATATCAAACCATTGCGCACTACAGAAGCTTTTTCATCTTTGGTGTAACGAATACCACCACTTAGGCTCCACTGATCATTGAAGCGATAGGTGCCGTCTGCGTAGACCGCTGTGCTCTTGCTGTTGCTGCAGCCTGACACCTCTCGTGTCAGCCCAGGGAGACCCAAGGATTGGCCCAGCTTCTCCAGAATCGCGTCAAATGTCCCACATGACTCCGAATCGAAGTAGTACAAGCCTGATACCACGTTGAAGTTATCCGCGCGGTAGTTCAGCTGAAATTCCTGAGTGAACCATTCATCGTCATAGATTGCTGGTACATCAAAAATACGCAGCGGCGTATTGTCAAAATCGATATTCACAGGCGAGTAATTCTCGCGCTGAGACGTAATCGATTTCAGCGTCGTTGCGCTGTTGAGATCCCACTCGATTGTCAGGTTCATGCCTTCGGTTTCCACCTTGGTATCGGTAGGCATGCTTGTATAGGAGTCGTAGATGCTGCTTGGAACCGGTGCCTGATTGGTCAACAAACTTGGCAACAGGCGGTAGCCGCCTTTCGAATTGGAGCTGTCTTCGGTCTTGTCGTAGCCAAACTGCACAAAGATATTGTCGGTCGGCGCATATTCCGCGGTAATTCGATAAGCCTGCAGATCCTTGTTGTAGTTCTCCGTATCCTGACCGGCTAGATCGCTGACCAAGAATTTACCGAAACCGTCGCGTGTGAGCTTGGCGTAGCCAAAACCCAGATAGAGTTCATCGCTCACAGGGACTTGGCCGACTAATTTGAGGTCGCGTTGTCCATAGGTACCCGCGGTCACGGTAGTAGCGAGTTCTGCTTCTCCGGACATGCGTTGGGTGACATATTTCAGCGCGCCACCCACGGTATTCTTGCCGTAAAGTGTGCCCTGTGGACCGCGTAGAACCTCGACTCGTTTGATGTTGAGAATGTCCAGTACCGCACCTTGAGGACGGGCGATATAGACGTCATCTATATAGATACCAACACCGGACTCATAACCCCACAAGGGATCTTCTTGACCAACACCGCGGATGAACGCGGTCAGGGTAGAGTTGGTGCCGCGGCTTTCCTGCAGAGTCGTATTGGGTGAGAACTGTTGAACCTCTAGAATGGTTTCGATGCCACGCTCGGCGAGGTCTTCAGCTCCGAGGGAGGTTACAGCCAAGGGGACCCGCTGCATATTCTCTACCGTGCGGCGCGCTGTGACTTCGATACTTTCCAGAATGCGGCCTTCCGGTTCTCTGGTCTCCTGCGCCTGTGCGGGGAATGCAAAACCACCGATGGCCGCCGACACTGCCATTGCGCAGGTTGAGTACTTGAATTTGGTCTGTTTCATTGCTTAAGCTCCCCGTGGAATTTTTATTAGCTGGCAGACACCATACCCCAAGGCAGTCTTAATGTGACCTGTACCATAGTACTATGGGTTGCGCCGCATCATTCGTGAACAATGGCCTCTCTAAGAATAACGAGTTAAAGAGGGTCGTCATGTCGGACGTAGTTAGTTTAGTTGGCCTAATCGGCGGCCTCGCACTGCTCATAGTGCTCACTCTTCGCGGTTGGAATCTGTTCATTAGTGCCCCCGTCTGCTCACTCATCGTAGCGCTGACTAGCGCAATTCCGATCTTTCAGAGCGAGACTAATTTTGTTCAAAGCTATATGTCGGGATTTACCAGCTTCGTTGCCTCGTGGTTCTTCATGTTCCTGCTGGGCTCCATCTTTGGCAAATTCATGGAAGACACCGGTGCAGCAGAAAGTGTCGCGAGCTGGATTACCGGGAAGGTAGGCAAGCAGCGAGCCGTGTTGGCGGTAGTGATTGCTTGTGCTGTATTGACCTACGGCGGTGTTAGTCTTTTCGTTGTAGCGTTCGCGGTTTATCCCATGGCGTTGAGCCTATTCAAGGAAGCCAATCTACCGCGCCGGTTCATCCCGGCGGCGCTGGCATTCGGTTCGGTAACATTTACCATGACTTCGGCTGGCTCCCCTGAGATACAGAACTGGATCCCCATGGAGTATCTGGGCACAACACCTTACGCGGCTTGGGAGGTCAGTTTGGTGGTCGCTATCTTCATGGCCGTTTTTGGATACTGGTGGTTGCAAAGGATCATTGGCGCTGCCATACACCGAGGAGAAGGGTTTCAGTCTAGAGACACTGACCCGCAGCTAGTGGAGCGTCGTCTTCCCCATCCTGTCACCGGAATGCTGCCCCTAGTAGTAGTTCTGGCACTTTCGTTTTTCTATCATGACACGCTGCAGCAGAACGCGCTGATTGTCGCGCTGCTGGGTGGAGTGCTTACGTTGATGGCGATCAACTGGTCCTATTTCACCGATATCCAGATTGCCCTTGGCCATGCCACAACTGGTGCCTTGATTGCGATCGGCAATACTGCTGCCGTAGTAGGCTTTGGCGGCGTGGCACGAATTACTCCGGCGTTCGACATGGCGGTGCTGGCGGTGACCTCGCTTCCGGGCAATGAACTACTCGGTGCGGCCGTTGCTGTTAGTGCGATCGCTGGCCTCACTGGATCAGCCTCTGGGGGCCAGGTGATCGCGCTTCCCGCCGTGGCACCACACTATATCGATCTTGGGGTCAATCCCGAGCAACTGCACCGCGTGGTGGCTATTTCATCGGGAGCGTTGGACTCCTTGCCCCACAATGGCTACGTGGTTACCACCATCCGCGGCATCTGCAATGAGTCGCACAAGGATGCGTATTGGGCAGTTGGTGCAGTAACCGTTGTGGTGCCGCTGATGGGGCTAACATTGGCTCTGCTGTTGTTCAATTTATTCTAAGCCGATCACTGAACCGAACTACCCGCAGGAGATGTACATGCTCGCCAACATGATGGACACGCAACTATTGATTATTGATCTTTTGCGACACGCTGTTAACCGTCATCCGTCTCAAGAAGTTGTTTCGCGCCGCATTGAAGGTGATATTCATCGCAGCAGTTATGCACAAATCTGGCAACGCAGCGCTCAATTGGCACACGCCTTAAATGCCCTTGGAGTTCAGCCACGGGACTGCGTCGCCACACTGGCATGGAATACACATCGTCACATGGAGCTGTATTACGCCGTATCCGGAATCGGTGCTGTTCTGCATACGGTTAATCCCCGTCTTTTCAGCGAGCAACTCGAATACATAATCAACCATGCCGAAGATCAGTACGTCTTCGTCGACCTGTCTTTTGTCGAGCTATTGGAACCGTTGCAAGACAAGCTGTCGAGTGTGAAGGGGTTTATCGTCATGACAGACTTGGCGCACATGCCCGAGACGTCGCTCGCTCCACTGTATTGTTTTGAAACTTTGCTTACAGGGCAATCAAGCGATTATGACTGGCCGCGCTTCGATGAGAATACTGCTGCCTCGCTTTGCTATACCTCGGGTACAACAGGTAATCCCAAGGGGGTGCTGTACTCCCATCGTGCAATGGTGCTGCATGCACAGGCTACGGCCTCACGCGAACTGCTGGATCTCAAGACAGACACTGTGCTGCTGGCCATGGTGGCGATGTACCATGCCGGCGCCTGGGGCGCGCCCTACGCTGCGCCGCTTGCCGGCTGTAAACTGGTATTGCCTGGTGCTGGCATGGATGGCGCCAGCATGTCGGAACTGATTGAGAGCGAAGGTGTCACTGTCGGCTTAGGCGTTCCCACCATCTGGCTGACTTTGCACAACTACTGGACTGATAGGAGTGTGAGCGACACTAGTTTAGAGCGTGTCTGCGTCGGTGGGGCGGCTTCCCCCTTAGGCATGGTCAAGTTGTATCAGGAACGCTATGGGATCTACTGGCAGCCTATTTGGGGCATGACTGAAACCGGTCCCTTGGCAACGTCGCTACCTGCAACTGCGCAAATCATGGGGCTGCCCTTGCCCGAGAGGTATCAGCAACAAACCTCCGCCGGATGGGCAGCGTTCGGAGTCGAAATGGCGTTGTTTGATGCGGATGAGCAACGTGTCTGCCATGATGGAGTCGCGACCGGTGAGCTGCGCGTGCGTGGGCCTTGGATCAGTTCCCAGTATTATAAGAACGATGATCTTAGCGCGTTTCCCGATGGCTGGTTGGCCACAGGGGATATCGCCGTGATCAGCCCTGATGGTATTTTGCGTGTAGTCGATCGTAAAAAAGATGTAATAAAAAGTGGCGGAGAATGGATTAGCTCCCTAGAGATTGAAAACATTGTTAGCCAACACCCCAGTGTGAATGAATGTACTGTGATTGGGGCAAAGCACCCAAAATGGGATGAGCGACCGGTGTTGATAGTGGTTTCGAACAAAGACGCCGAGCTGTCACACGAGGATATCGTGGGATTTCTCGATGGCAAAATTGCGCATTGGTGGAAGCCAGATCAGACTATTTTCATTGCCGAGCTACCCAAGACAGGTACCGGAAAAGTGTTGAAGAACGAATTGCGTGAACGCTACGGTAACGTGCTTGCGCTTTGAATATTGACGGGCTGGCTAAATCCAGCGCTGCGAATAGCAGAAGGAAACAGATCATGTTTAATCTGAAAAAGTTTGTAATCCCTACCTTCTTTGCATTATTGCAGGGGGCGTGTTTGTCCTCCTCGCAGGCGCAGGATTCGGTCGGGCTGGTCGAGAAGCAGGTATTTAGCACTCCAAACTTCGCGACCTATAATGGGCAGCAGATAGCGGAAGTTAAAGTCGGCTGGGAAGCCTATGGTGAGCTCAATGCAGCCAAAGACAACGTGATTCTGGTAACCCATTTCTTCTCCGGCAATAGCCACGCCGCTGGACGTTACGCGAGCAGCGATGCATTGCCAGGCTATTGGGACGCGATCATCGGTCCGGGCAAGGCGATCGACACTGACACCTATTACGTGATCAGTTCGGACACGCTTGTGAATCAGGAACCTTATAATCCGCTGGTGACCACGACTGGCCCCGCCACCATAAATCCGGCCACCGGGTCGCCTTACGCACTGGACTTTCCGGTAGTGACAATTCGCGATTTTGTGAACGTGCAGAAGGCATTGCTCGACAGCCTAGGCATAGAGAAATTGCATGCCGTTGTCGGTGCATCCATGGGGTCGTTGCAGGCGCTGGATTGGGCCGCGGCCTATCCAGATTTCGTTGAGCGAGTCATCTCTGTGATCGGCGCAGGCGCCGTAGATCCATGGACAATCGCCTCGTTGCAGCAATGGGCTAATCCGATTATTGCCGATCCGAACTGGAACCAAGGCAACTATTACTCTGGTGAGGCGCCCACGTCCGGGCTGCGTCAGGCACTGAGTATGGTCACCCTGCAAGCCATGCATCCGCAGATTTTCAATCAAGTTTATGCCAGCAGTAGCGCGAGAGAAACGGCGCCCTTACACGATATTCGTGAGAATTTCACCGTCGTCAATCTACTCAATACAGCAGCCGAGGCGCGCACCACTTTCGCAGATGCTAATCATCTTTTGTATTTGGTACGTGCCAATCAGTTGTTCATGGCAGGTTTTGCAGAAAACTTAGCAGCTGGGCTGAGCCCGATCAGCGCCAAGACTCTATTTTTGCCCTCCGCCAATGACCTATTGCTGCAACCCTATCTAGCGCAAGAAGCGCATCGAACTCTGCAAGAGCTTGGGAAGGAAAGCTACTATGAAGAGATCGAAGGCCCATGGGGACATTTGAACGGTGTCTATATGCTGGAGCAAAAGTCCGCGTTAATTAAGGAGTTCTTAAGCTCGCAGTAAAGTCTATTTGTCTTAGCGCTTACTGAACATAGGCCACAAGTCATTCTGGGGGCTTAGGTATGGAACAAGTGTCTTGTAGTGCTGAAGTGCCTGAGAATTTAGCAAGATTGTAGAACCCGCTCCGGCGGGTTTTCTTTTGTCTAAAAAGAGAGGAATCAAGGTGCTCGATACATGGAAACAATGTGATACTCTCGATGTTTTCTTCTAAACATCACCTTCGGGAATGCGAGCATGAATGAGTTGTTTAACCAGATCAATGCGATCGTCTGGAGTCCTGCGCTAGTCTTTCTATGCCTAGGCGCAGGCCTGTACTTCTCGGTACGGTCACGCTTTTTGCAGCTGCGCCACTTCAAAGAAATGATTCGTTTGATCTTCCAAGGCAAGGTCTCCGAGACCGGCATCTCGCCTTTCCAAGCACTTAGCATGACCCTTGCTGGTCGCGTAGGTACAGGCAATATCGCGGGTGTAGCGACCGCCATTACCTTCGGGGGGCCAGGAGCCTTGTTTTGGATGTGGGTGGTTGCCTTCCTTGGTGCGAGTTCTGCGTTCGTGGAGTCAACCCTCGGGCAGATCTACAAAGAGAAGATCAACGGAGAGTATCGCGGGGGACCGGCTTTCTATATAGAGAAGGGACTCGGCATGAAACGCTATGCATGGGTTTTCGCCTTCACGACAATTATCTCCTGCGGCTTACTACTCCCGGGTGTTCAGGCAAATGCTATTGCCTCGAGCGTTAGTACTGCTTTTGAAATTAATACGACTATTACTGCGGTGGTTCTAGCTGCGTTGCTCGCTTTCATTATATTTGGTGGTTTGCGTCGCATAGCGGCGTTCGCCTCCACCGTAGTGCCATTTATGGCGATTGCCTATATAGCGGTGGCGATGTTCATCATCATCATCAACATCGATCTGGTTCCACACATGTTTTGGTTGATCGTGAGCAGTGCACTCGGCTTCGATTCGGCTTTCGGGGCTATTCTAGGACTCGCGATCATGTGGGGTGTGCGCCGTGGCGTTTACTCCAACGAGGCCGGTCAGGGTACCGCTCCCCATGCCTCCTCGGCGGCATCCGTCAGCCACCCAGCTAAGCAGGGTTTGGTGCAGGCATTCTCTGTCTATGTAGATACATTGTTCGTGTGCTCTTCCACTGGCTTCATGCTCTTAATCACCGGGTTATACAATGTGGAGTCTGCCACTGGCGAGGCAATGTATACGGGCGTGGTGGGTGTAGGGGCAGGGCCGGGCTATGTGCAAGCAGCGCTAGAGGGATTAATGCCGGGCATCGGTAATATCTTCGTGGCAGTAGCCTTATTCTTTTTCGCATTTACCACAATTTTAGCTTACTACTATATTGCGGAGACTAATGTCAGTTATATCAATCGCGTTGTCGCGCGCCCATGGCTGAGCACACTGCTGAAGTTTGCGCTAATCGCAGCGGTCGTCTACGGGACCCTCAATACAGCCGATTTAGCGTGGGGCTTGGGCGACACAGGTGTCGGCCTGATGGCTTGGCTGAACATCTTCGCTATCTTGTTACTGCAGAAACCCGCGTTTAAGTGCCTCGCAGACTACGAGGCACAGAAGGCTCAAGGGATAGACCCGGTGTTTCATCCTACCGCTCTAGGCATCGACAATGCCGACTACTGGATAGAGCGTTTAGAGGCGCAGGAAAGTATAGAGTAGACCTCAACATTAGTGCGCAGGCGGATAGTGTTTGCGCACGATGTCGAAGAAGCTAATGACCTTGCGCATATTCTCTCGATTCTGAGAGATGAATAGGGAATGGTCAGCGCCTTCGATCTCGACATAGACATGGGGCATGCCGATGGCTTGCATTTCGCGTACCCAGCGCCGTGTCATATCCACCGGTACCGCATCATCAGCAGTGCCCTGAAGGACTAGGGTAGGGATGTGGCGTATCGCCGCTAGACCGTCTGGTGCGAGGTCATGTAGGGGCGCAGGCGCTGCCACAGCTAAAGCGGCAAACACATAAGGGTTCTTCGTCGCTATATGATAAGTGCCGGCCCCACCCATCGAGTGCCCGTATAGATAGATACGATTCTCATCGACCGAGAACTCCTCGCGCATCATTGCTAAAACGGCCATCACGTCCGCCTCGCTATAAGCGGCATCCATCGGATCAGGCGTCGCTCGCGAGCCGTACCATCCTCGGCGCGTGTATCCAAGCGGCGTTGCGACGATCACTCCCGTGGCTTCCGCATAGTCTAAGAAGCCTTCGTAACCCATTAACCAGTCGTAAGTCCTACCTAGTCCATGTAGCGCAATAACCAGTGGGCTCGCGCTTCCTGCTTGGTAAGTGCTGGGAACGAATACGGCATAGGGCAGCGTTTCGCCGGTAGGCTCAAACACATAGCTGCGATGCTGAACACGTGGGTCATTGATCAGTTTTTCATCATCTTCAGTTGTACGCTCAGCCCAGGCTGAGCTAACAAAAATCGAACAAAGAATTGCGGCTAAAAAGGAATAAAGTCTAGGCATATGCATTCACCATTTGTTGTTGTTTTAAAGCATATAAGAGTATGCACTGTTTAATATGCAAGGAAAAAGCATCTTCAAGGAATAGCAGAAATCTGTAAAGATAAGTTGTGGTCCGGAGGCCGGAGCGCGCTGCACGGTAAGGGCTGCTGAGAGACGCCGTGAACCCATCCATGGGGGCTTGGCGCCCCCTTACGAGGGTAAACGCGCATCCGACCGCCATGGATGGCGGGCGTGTCGAGAACGCAGGAGCGGTTCATCGACCATGCCGCTAACACTCTCCTCATCCCTCACCGCACACCACACTCCTAGATCACAACGCGAAACTTTGCCCTATTTAACCTGTGGCAAACTCCTACTGTCAGTGGTTCTACCACTACCTAATTGGGATAGTTCTCTGACTGTAGGAGCCTGCTTGCAGGCGAAGGCCAGAATCTTCCACAGATCTTCAACAATCGGACCATTCGCTTGCGGGCGTCCCCTTGCGAGGACAAGAGCTCCTACGGTCAGCGGTTTCTGCCAGGGATAAGCAAAATCGAACCTACCTAACAATAAAACGCCGATCTATATCTCACCTACACAACAAGAGGGGCGATGTGGGGTGCTTTGATGACGGACCATGAGCCGCCTGGACGGCGGCGACTGAGCCCCCATGGATGGGTTTACGGCGTGTCCGGCAGCGAAGTACCCCGCAGTGACACTCGTGCTACGAAGTGCTAAACCAAACTGTGCTCTCTTCAACAGTGACACTCGCAATACGAAGCACAAAACCAATCTGCACTCACGCCCAAAGTGACAATCGCGCTACTTAGCACACAAAAGTACTGCGCAAAAAAAAGGCCACCTTTTAGGGGCGGCCTTTCTTTAGGAGCTACTACGCTTATTCGCGTGGCGCACCAGCATTAATCCAATGGATTAGAGTCTGCGTGTCTTCTACTGAAAGAGTACGCGCGTTCTCGAAGCCACGGATGGTAGGATCTACTTGCATTGGAGGCATACGCTTAGTCATGATTACTTCGCGCATCATTGGACTCCAACCTTGAACCATCTGGTGGCTGTTCATCGCGAACGGGCCGATGCCGCCTTCGATGTGACAACCAACACAGTTCTCGATCAGTACAGGAGCGACTTCAGTCTCGTAATCAGGTACGTCAGCAGCACTAGTAACTTTAGCTGGGAATTCCAGCGCACAGCCTGGGGCTGCTTCGAAGTCTACAGAAACTGTCTCTGTGTCGCGGCCGATTTCACCCGCAGCGATAGCGTCGAAAGTCTCTCTTAGGAATGTTGTACCTGGCGCGCCACGGGCACCTGGGGTGTCCAGCGGTCCACGGTACAAAACTGTCATATTGTTAGGGTCGAGTACAACAATCTCGCCTGCTTTAGTGATGCCTAGAGATTCGGCAACAAGCTGAGTATCGTCCATAAGAATTGGCATGTCAGGGTTATAGCTGTTCTTGAAACGACGGACAGCTTCTACATCATCATTGATAGATGAGTTCATCATTACGAAACTAATTTGCTCGTTGTCCCACTTAGTTTCTAGAATTTTGTATTCAGAAAACAGTTCCTGCGATGTACTGCAAGAGTTTGCTTGTGAGATAACTACAAGTGCTTTCTGGTAACCAAATTTGCTGAGTTGGTGAGCGCGACCAGTTTCGTCGATCAAATTAAAATCACCAATGCGCTCAGGTGCAGCGAATGATTGCGAGCCAGCAAGTAATGCAGCCAATAGGCCCACGCACTTCAAAGTTTTCATGTTAACTACTCCAGTGAATCGGAAATAACTTATCTTTATACAAGAAAAAAGGGCTCGCGCGGACGCGAACCCTTTTTTAATTTTACAAATTACTCATCAGTGTAAGAGAAATACCCGATGAACATTTCGTCCCAGCTCTGCAAGCCACCGATAGCTGGCTGTGATGGATCTGGTACACCAGTGTTGTACTGAGAGTTATCGAAAGCACCCTCAACAACTACGCGTGAACCCGCTGGAAGAACCATTGGCTCATTCAGACGGTAAGTAGGCTGCCATCCGAAGTTGTAGTTAGCAACGTTGATGATCTCTTCGCGAGTCTGATCTGGGTAGATCACGCTTGCACGCATAGACTTACCACGATAGTGCATGTGAGCACGGAAGCTATAGAGAGTAGTTTCTTCTTCAAACACGTGGTTTGAAGCCATCTCGTAGTGCATGTCACCAGCAGGGATTACGATGTTGTTTTCACGGCCACCGCGTGCAGACACAGAGTAAGTGCGGAAAGCCTTCTCTGGAGCCTCGTCAGCGAACCAAAGACCAACACGAGTTGCGTCTTGAGTTTCTTGACCCATTGCAGTGTAGTGAATAGACATTCTGATTGAAGAGCCAACAGGAATCTTAACGCCAGTGTTTGCTGGGAAAGTAGTTGGGTCTTCTTTGCCAGGAGCAAAGCCTTCTAGGAACTCAACGCTTGAGACGTTGTCAGCTTCGTCGAACTCTTCAGTGTGCTCATTAGCAACTACGTAAGAGAGAAGGTGGTGAAGAACGCGCTTGTCGCCTGGAATAAACTGGACAGACTTCACCCACTTTTCTTCAGCGAAAGGCATTTCGATATTCGTGTTGATGTAATCGAGTACGCCAGTAGCAGGAATTAGTGCCGCAGGAACGTCGACGATGTAGTCAGGAGCGCCGTTAAGACCCCAGCCAGCGTCAGCTGGTTTGACCTGAGTCAATGGATCTACACCAGCGAAAGCAGACGATAGTGTCAAGCTTGCGCCCACCATGAGCAGAGAAGTCGTCAATAATGTTTTTTTCATTTCAATTCTCCTTGAATTGACATGTGCTGCTAGGATATTAAGAGCCTCGCTGTGTCGAAGATAGAGCATCCGTAGTGGATTACTAAAACTTCAGGTGTAACAATCCACCCACTTCTGCGAGAACATCCAAAGGTTAACCTAAGTAACACCAAAAACGTAACAATTAAATGTGAGTATATGTGACTTTGTGCAACTCGCGCACAGCCGTTTTCATTACTGCACTCTACAGGGCTGCGACAGACAGCTGTTCTTGTCTGTCGACCTCACACTGATGACCTAAGTATGGACTAATCGCCCGGTCAAGGGTGCTTCTTTTTTTGTATTGCGTACAACAGATTTTATCAATGGCCTATAAATTAATTCTATTAATTCAGCGGCTTACGATTTGGCAAGATTGGCGTTAGCGAAATCCCAGTTCACTAGATTGTCTAGGAAGCTAGAGAGGAAATCGGGACGACGGTTTTGGAAGTCAAGGTAGTACGCATGCTCCCAAACATCACAGACCAATAGGGGCGTGGCACCCGATGTTAATGGCGTTTCGGCGTTTGCGGACTTCGCGATCTTGAGTTTGCCGCCTTCAGCGACGAGCCAAACCCAGCCACTACCGAATTGAGTCACGCCACCGTTGACGAATTCTTTCTTGAAATTGTCGTAACTACCGAAATCTGCAGCAATTTTCTCTGCAATTGCGCCAGTGGGGGCACCGCCACCATTTGGGGCCATGCTATTCCAGAAGAACTCGTGGTTGTAGCACTGACCGACGTTGTTAAACAGTGGGCCCCCTACTTTGGCGGCAGCTTTCACCAAATCTTCGATGGTATCTGCGCTAATGCCGGCGTCTGCTAGTAATTCATTGCCCTTCACGACATAAGCATTATGATGCTTGGCGTGGTGGAAACTAAAGGTTTCGGCGGACATGTGCGGCTCTAGTGCATCAGTTGCATAGGGCAGTGCGGGCAATGTTAACTTCATAATGACCTCAATTTGTTGATTCGTTGAATTTCTTGCTTTTTTGGCGCTCACAGCTAAGATTTGCCGCGAGCTTTAACGCCAAAATTGCACTAGAAAGAACACACGAGAATAATCCACAATGCCGCGTATTTCAAGGAAAGTAGCCCGGACATCAAGCTGGTATAGACCTATCGGAGAGGAATAAAGGATAATGGCATCATGAGAGATAATGACGATTTACATGACATACCATCAATGGTTCCGGCCAGAGATGAAGTAGTGCACCACCAGAGCAAACGGCGCCAGCCGGATATCGTGCCTCCAGTGCACTATGGCGAGACAATTAAGGTTAGTACTTGGCCTGTTCGCATAATGTTGGGGCTACTGACTCTTGCGATAGGCGCTGGGGCGTATCTTGGCTATACAGTCTATGCGGACAATTTGGAGTCTTTGCGTCAAGCCACGCGGCGCATCGAAGACTTAGAGGGGCGTTTGGCGCTGGTCGGCGACTCTGCAGAGGAGACTACCGCTAACGTACTCGAGCGACTCGATTTCAATTTCTCCGAAATCGATAAGCTTTGGGCTGCCCGTAATGCCACGAACAATAGTGTTAACGAGCTAACCGGCAAAGTCGCAGTACTGGACGACCAGAGCACGGGTCATACTGAAACCACGGAAACCTTGGCACAGCTCATTTCTCGCAATTCAAATCAGATGCAGGACGGTTTTGCTAAGTTTGCGACGATGCAAACGCAGCTGGAGCAGGCGACTGCCGCGATTACTCGCTTGAATACGAGTATGCAGAACGTGCAGTCAGTCGCGCAAGATATGGCGAATATTCGCGCCAGCCTGAATAATGGCGATAGTACCTTGGTGGGTTTGCAAGATCGTATGATGAATGTAGAGGAGGCTGTCGAGTCAATCGACGCCTACCGATTGCAGGTCAATCAGACCATCATCAGGTTGCAGGAAAATATCGAAGCGATGCAGCGCGGTTTGCCAAATTAATTTTATTCGCGCAGAAACAGACATATCGCTTGGATTGTCTCCTACATTGGGTATAATGCCGACCGTTTTGCCAAGGGGCTGTTGCCCCTAGCCGTGAAACGAGATCGTGAAATATCGAGGCGAGAGCCTCGAGTACAAGGTAAGCCCCGCAAAGCGGATGTGGCGGAATTGGTAGACGCGCTAGATTTAGGTTCTAGTATCGAGAGGTGTGGGAGTTCGAGTCTCCCCATCCGCACCAGTGGGGTTCCTTGTATTGCTTACGGCGATCAGTCTATTCTATCCCCTAGTATTTTAATTTCTTAGTTCCTCACGGACGATTCCCCTGCATAAGTCGCGAAACTCGCGGCCGTCCCAAGTCTTATGCCTCGTGGAGCAGTATGTCTGAAAAATCTAAAGATCTGACCAAGCGCAGTGAAGTAGACGCTTTCTTGCAGAAAGTAGCGGCGCTGCCGGCTGTGCAGAAGTCCGGGACTCAAGGGCGCCTGATGTTTGCGCTAGATGCTACCGCAAGCCGAGAACGTACCTGGGATCACGCCATGCAATTGCAGGCAGAGATGTTTCTTGCTGCGCGAGATGCGGGTGGTCTGCAGGTTCAGCTGACTTATTTCCGCGGGTTCGCAGAGTTTTACAAGACACCTTGGTGTAGAGACTCGGGCACGCTCTTAGGGCTCATGACGGGAATTCAATGCCGTGGCGGCACTACGCAGATCGAGCGTGTACTGCGTCATGCCTTGAGTGAGAACAAGGAAAAGCGTATCCACTGTGTCGTCTATGTTGGTGACTCGATGGAGGAGAGCGCGGAGATACTGTGTCAGCTGGCAGGTCAGCTAGGGATGCTTAATGTTCCGTTGTTCATGTTCCAAGAGGGAGCCGACCCTCTGGCTAGTGCTACTTTTACTCGTATGGCGAAGCTTTCGAAGGGGGCCTATTCCCATTTCGATAGCGCCAGTGCCGCCCAGCTTCGTGAGTTGCTTCGTGCTGTCGCAGTCTATGCCAGCGGGGGGCTGAAAGCGCTGGAGCAATTCAGTAGCCAAGCCAGTGAGCCAGTGCGGCGCCTGACTAAGCAGATGCGCTCATGAATTCTTGCAAGTCGACGCCAAAAGCCTGTAAAAAGGCCAATCTCACCACAGCGTCTGTGTACAAAGGATAAAGTCGAACGTGTTTCTCCTTCGTTACCTTGTCATCCTCGCGATACCCGTGCTCGCCTATGTTGGGCTCCGTAAACTCGCGATTCGCTACTCTCTGAATCAGCGACAATTTAATTTGCTTCTCATTCTTGCCACCGTACTGATCGCGATCGTGATCTTAATTGTATTGGGCCGTATTCCTGTGAGCTTCATACTGGCCCCTGTGATGGTGGCTATTACCTTCCTGTTTCGAAACGTGCATTTGTTGATTCGACTGCTTCCGCTTTGGCAGATGTTTAAGGGCAAGACACGCACAGCCTATGGGGCAAGTGGCGGGGCGGATAGCTCCAGCATCAATACACGCTTTCTAAAGATGAGCCTGCAACACGAAAGTGGCGACATGGACGGCGAGGTCTTGGAGGGCAAGTTCAAAGGCAGCAAACTCTCAACTATGAGCATGGACGAGTTATTGGCTTTAGCACAGGAATGTCATCGGGATTCGGACTCGCTCCAGGTTTTAGAGGCGTATCTGGATCGTAGCCATCCGCTGTGGCGTGAGAGTGCAGATGCGCAGCAAGGTTCGGCTGGATCACAAGACTCACGCGCTATCAGTGAGACCCCATTAAACCGAGGCACGGCACTCGAAATTTTGGGTTTGCAAGACAACGCTACGCAAGATGAGATAGTCCAGGCGCATCGTCGGCTTATGCAGAAGATGCACCCGGATCGGGGTGGCTCGGACTACCTAGCGAAGAAGATCAATGCGGCCCGAGACTACTTGTTAGAGCACGGTTAGGTGCAAGCAATGGAGAATTATCTTTCCCTACTCAGGACCGTTTCCGCTCGAGAAAGGCCTGCACGATTGCCTGCGCCTCTGGACTCTGTAGCAGGCGCGAGAAATTTACGAGTTCGATTGCAATCGTTTCCTCCAAAGATCCATTCTGATTGCGTTTCAATAGGTGCTTAGACGTCTGCACTGCCTCGCTAGGCAACGCTGCTAAGGCATGGGCCTTCTCTAAGGCGTGGGGCAGCACTGACTGTGCGTCGAGCACCTCGTTCACTAGACCGTATTCTTGGGCCTTACTAGCTGAGAAGCGTTCGCCCAATAGCAGTAATTCGGCGGCCCTTTGGTGGCCCATGATCTGCGGGGCTAGAAAGCTAGAGCCGGCCTCTGGGCAAAGGCCTAAGCGGGTAAATGGCAGCTGTAGAAAGCTATCGGTCGCTGCGTAGACTAAGTCGCAATGCATCAGCATGGTTGTGCCGATGCCAATGCCAAGCCCGTTAACCGCCGCGATCAATGGTTTACGAAGATTTGCGAGCGCTTTCATAAACTGCACCGATGGGCGTTCACTGCTGCGTTCCTCCGAGGCGACGAAATCATTGACATCGTTGCCGCTGGTAAAGCAGTCCTGCGTGCCTCTCAACAAGATCACTTTCACTGCGCTATCTGCGTCTGCTTCTTTCAAACCGTCTGCCAGGGCTTTGTACATCGAATGAGTAAGCGCGTTCTTCTTCTCTGGACGGTTTATCTGAATAATGCATACGCCCGCGTCTAGCGAATAGAGAACATGGGGATCGTTTGAAGAAATCATAAAAAGCCCTTAGCTTGTTGTGTGGCCATAGTGTGATGATTTTTAACAGCGAATTGAGACCCTCAGCCGCCGTAATTGTCAGTCTAATCCAACCCAGCATTTGCGCCTAATCTAGGCGTCTGCACTGGGCACCTGCATTCGACATTGTGCTAGAATTCGCGCCTATTTGCGGCCTTTTTAATTTAGCACAGGAATCGACTGCCCATGACAGTAATCCGCCAAGAAGATCTTATCCAGAGCGTCGCGGACGCCCTGCAATATATTTCCTATTACCATCCCCTAGACTTCATTCAAGCAGTCAATGCCGCCTATGAGCGCGAGGAGTCTGTCGCGGCTAAAGATGCCATGGCGCAGATTCTGATTAATTCGCGCCTCTGCGCCGAAGGCAAGAGACCGATCTGCCAAGACACCGGCATCGTGACAGTGTTTCTAAAAATTGGCATGCAGCTGCAATGGGAAGGTGACTTGAGTGTCGCGGACATGGTCAACGAGGGCGTTCGTCGCGCCTATCTCAACCCTGACAACGTCTTGCGAGCCTCTATTCTTAGTGACCCTGCCGGTGCTCGTAAAAACACCAAAGACAACACGCCAGCGGTCATCCATATGGAAGTGGTGCCAGGCGACACTTTGGATGTAACAGTGGCCGCTAAAGGAGGTGGCAGCGAGAACAAGGCGAAGATGGTGATGCTCAATCCAAGCGATAGTATCGTGGATTGGGTGCTCAAGACCGTGCCGACGATGGGGGCGGGTTGGTGCCCACCCGGCATGCTCGGGATAGGCATCGGTGGAACTGCCGAGAAGGCCGCAGTGTTGGCAAAGGAAGCATTGATGGACCCTATCGATATTCACGAGCTGCGCGCGCGCGGACCACAGAATCGCGTGGAAGAGTTGCGCCTAGAGATCATGGACAAGGTCAATGCGCTTGGCATTGGTGCGCAGGGCCTAGGCGGTCTGACCACAGTGCTCGATATCAAGATCAAAGATTATCCGACTCACGCGGCTTCTTTGCCTGTCGCGATGATCCCGAACTGTGCGGCAACCCGACACGCACACTTCGTTCTAGATGGTAGTGGGCCAGCGCATCTACAGCCTCCGCGTCTAGAGGAGTGGCCACAGATCACTTGGGATGCGGGTCCACGTGCTCGTCGTGTCAATCTCGACACGGTTACACCTGAGGATGTGAAGCAATGGCAACCAGGGGAGACATTGTTGCTCTCGGGTAAGATGTTAACGGGTCGCGATGCAGCCCATAAGCGCATGATAGAGATGTTTGCTCGTGGCGAGTCCCTACCAGAAGGTGTAGATCTGAAGGGTAAGTTTATCTATTACGTTGGCCCTGTAGATCCGGTTCGCGAGGAGGTCATTGGGCCGGCAGGTCCGACCACGGCCACGCGCATGGATAAGTTCACCGAAACATTATTAGAGAAGACGGGCCTGCTGGGCATGATAGGCAAGGCCGAGCGTGGCCAGATCGCCATCGATGCTATTCAAAAGCACAAAGCTGTTTATCTAATGGCAGTCGGTGGAGCCGCCTACTTAGTGTCCAAGGCAATTCGCAAGGCCCGTATAGTGGCTTTCGAAGACCTTGGCATGGAGGCGATCCACGAGTTTGAAGTGGAAGATATGCCCGTTACCGTGGCCGTCGATGTCAACGGCGTTTCAGTTCACCGCACTGGGCCTGCGGAGTGGCAGCAGCGCATCGCTCAGAAGATCACGGTGCGCTAGAAAGCTTTAGTCACACATATCGGCATAGGGGTTGGGTAGGTCGAGACTGATACTGCCCTTTGCTCCGTTAATATCGACGCTGTTTGCGGCCACTGCAACTGAGTCGGCATCCATCACATTGTGATCGAAGCGATAGATGCTTTGCGCGGTGCCTGCAATCGCGGCCTCGTCGTATCGTTGCACATGCTCTTGTACGGCCTCGTTCTTCTGGGCGTATGCACTCATCTTCGCCGTGCCATGCTTTTTCTCTAGCATGCGCAAGGCGATGTGCGGCGCTAGTATCGAAGCCGTCGCATTGTTACCTCCGAAGCCCTTCGAGTTGATCAGAACCGCATCCATACCCTCGTTACCTACATCGCGATGCTCTAGAAGGAAATCGAGATTGTCTTGGTTGACGTCGGCCGCGATGGATTCGGTTGACGCAATGCCGGGAATAATACCGTAGCGCCACATGCCTAGGCTGGCGCTAAGCTGATCGCCAGCGGAGCTAGCCAGTGAGTGGCCGATATAGGACTTAAGTGCGGCTATAGGCCAGTGTGCAATGCCGTTGGCTTTCGCCACGGTACTTAGGATATGAGACTCAGTAGTACGATTCTGTGGGGTGCCGGTACCGTGGGCTTGGACGTAGCTGCGTTGCTGTAGACCCTCTGAGCCAATTATATTGCGCGTAGCAACGGCGGCCTTGGCCATAGTGATGTAATTGCCCACACCTGGGCTGGCAATTGACTTCTTATAGCCATCGGCATTCACAAACACATCGTTCACCGCGCCGAGAATGTTCGCGCCCAACTCAATGGCGAGTGTGTCGTCACACAACACCACATACTGAGCGGATTCGGAGAGAGTGAAGCCAACGTTATTCCCAAACGGGCGGCAAGCCCGGCGGTACTGGGGGGCATCTAGGCCGAGATGGCTATCCAAAGCCAGAAGGCCCGCATCATCGGCAAGGGCACCCATGGTGGCATAACCCTCGATGACCTCAGGAGTGATCGGCGCCTCGCTAGTACCCACTATCGCGATACGATGCGAACCGGATTGAATATCGCGAATGCCTTGGCGAAGATTGTAGAGAAACGTAGCGCAGGCCGCTACATTGGTGCCAGTAGTCCCTAAATTGCCTAGAATATAGGCATTGATGAAGTCCGCAGGCATTTCAGCAAAGCCTAATGGCAATTGCTTTGAGCTTACCTTCTTACCGAGCAAGCGAGCCTGCAAGAGTCCACCATTGCCGTTGTAATCGAGCTGCGTCATGCAGCTGCCCGCATAGACGCTAATCTGATCAGGCGCCACGTAGCCCAGTAAGGTCTCCCAATCGAGACCTAGTGATTGAATCGCGTCACTCGCGCCATACACTGTCATTTGCAGCCCGCGAGGATGATTGCGCGAGGCATAAAGGTCTTTCGGGTCGAAGCCGCTAGGCAATTGGCCTGCGCTATTGACCCCAGATTTTTGATAGTTCTCGGTGAGAACATCGAAGCCGCCGCTAAACTCGACTTTCACTTCACCCGGGCCATGCTCGCTGAGTTGCCAGTTAAGAGGGATTACATCTGGCAGGTGCTGTTTGCGAATGACGAAACTTATGGGTTTGTCTGGGCTAGAGTTGAGGGTGGCGCGTTTGTGATAGAGCACCTGTTGCGGATCGAAAAGATTGTCCTCTAACTGGCGTATCAAGGTGCCCGCCTTGAGCACAGGATCTAGGCTGTGCAGATAGCTTGCGAACTCAACAGGGTTGCCATTGCCATCGGACCAAGCGCCATCGCGCTTTTTGAGCAGGCCCATCAAGCTAGCCAAACTCGCACGGGTCATTAGGGCGTCTTCTGGGCGCAACGCGTCGAGGACTAGGCGCCTATAGCCGTGGTGCAGTGAACTGCGACCTGCGGGGTTGATTCCCCCCATCCCGATGATGACCGGCAATTGCGACATAGGTTCCTCTGGTGCTTTGCAGCAGTGCTGCTTCGATTGCTTTTTGGTCTGCGTAATATAGTCAATACTAGATTCGCCATATAGGTCTAATTGGACATAGTTACGGGTATATTGGCCAAAAGGAAAAGTGAGTGTAGTTGTGAGCTTGATCACGTAAGCGCGCTTGCCTCAGATGCTTTGGCCGCTATAGGATGTTGGCTTAATTGACAGGCGTTGCACTTGTTTTCGCATTTGCTTAAAAGAGTTCAAGATGATGGATCCCCAATATATCGGGCGCCTGCGAGCGCTACATGCTCAGTTTAAAATTCCCGAGACCTACGCCGCCCAAACTGGCTTGCCCCTTTATGAAGAACCAGACGAATTGGTCGAGACGGAATTGGACTTCTACGGGCGGGAGCAGCGGCTCACTCCGGGCGCTTTCGCAGCGTGGCAGGCAATGCAGGAGTCCGCTCGGGCGGATGGTATTAGCCTGCTGATGCTCTCGGCATATCGAAGCGTGGATTATCAATGCCAAATATTGCGCCGAAAATTGGATGCGGGGCAAAGCCTTGAGCAGATATTGCGGGTCAATGCCGCACCGGGTTTCAGTGAGCATCACACTGGGCGGGCAATCGATATTGGCGCACCCGAGTGCCCAGTTCTGGAAGAGCGCTTCGAGGAAACGACAGCGTTTGCGTGGCTGCAGAGTAATGCGGCAAACTTCGGCTTCACTCTTACTTATCCGCGGGACAATAACTGCGGTATCACCTACGAGCCCTGGCATTGGTGCTTTAGTGCTTAATGCGGTTGTCTAAGGGCGGCTCGAGACTCTATGTGCCTGCTCACTAAAATTCCTCTTCTGCCGGTCTGCTTATCTAGTTAGTGGCACAGCTTCCTTGCGGCATAAGACTGCGCCTTTTTTAGCCACATTTGAGCCGTTTTCGAGCCGTTAAATCGGCCTTAAAAGACCCTTAGACAAATCAAATTGTTTGGAGTAGTCTGAAACTGGAAGCTTTAGAAGGAGATTGAATGCAACTCGCTCGACTCGCCGCATGTTCTATCGTAGTGGCAATCCTTAGTTTGACGGTATCCGTCAATTCGATGGCTCAGGAACCACAGATCGAATTTCAAGATTGGCTGACAACGTTGATTGTTGAGGCTAGAGAGAGAGGCATACGCGAAGAAATAATTGACGAAGCATTACGCGACGTCACTCCCATCCCGCAGGTCGTAACAAACGACCGTAATCAAGCCGAATTCACCGAAACCTTTGAGCAATACCTCGACAAGCGCGTCACGCAGTGGCGTATCGATACCGGCCGCGCGCGTCTTGCCCAGCACCATGAATTGTTAACACGCGTAGGCGAACACTACGACGTTGAGCCTCGTTTCATCGTCGCGTTCTGGGGTATAGAGACCAACTACGGTAGCTTCACTGGTGGCACCGACGTCGTCAGGGCGTTGGTTACACTCGCCTATGACCCGCGCCGTGCAGATTACTTCCGCCGCGAACTGTTTAGTGCACTACAGATACTCAACGATGGGCATATTAAGCATGCGGACATGAAAGGTTCGTGGGCGGGCGCCATGGGGCAGAGCCAGTTCATGCCCTCGAGTTTCATCGAGTATGCACAAGACTTCGATGGCGATGGTCGTCGCGATATTTGGAAAAGCGAGGCAGATGTATTCGCCTCGATTGCCCAATACCTTAAGGGCGCGCAATGGGATAACGAGCAAACGTGGGGGCGTGAGGTTCAACTCCCTGCAAACTATTCGGAGCAAGCGGCACAATGGCGGCAGCCACCTACAGAATACTCTTGTAGCGTGTTGCGCAAACACACTGTGCAGCGTTCCCTACAGGACTGGCAGGCATCAGGCGTACGACGCGCTGATGGCTCTGACTTGCCCACCAACGATTTAATGGCTTCGATCATTCAACCTGACGGAGAAGAGGGTCGCGCGTTCATTACATACGGTAATTTTAGAGCAATCTTGCGTTATAACTGTGCGAATAATTATGCCTTGTCGATAGGGCATTTAGCCGACATGTTCATCGGCTATTGAAAAGCGAAAATTTGCAGCAATGTAGTTAACTAGTCACATAGTTTGTGGCGCGAAGCGAAGAGGAGGGCCAATAGAATCCAAGAATAGTAAACAAAAAAACCAAGTGTCACGATAACAAGGAGACCATAGCTTATGTCTAACGAATTCCAAGTTGTTTTTCACAATATCGATCAATCCGCTGCTCTGACAGAGAATGTCAACAAGCGTATAGAAAAGTTGCGACGTTTTAGCAACGACATTATTGGTGGGCGTGTAGTCTTAGACTCCCCCCATAATAATCACCACAAAGGTAAGGTGTTCAGTGTCACAGTAGAGATACACACCTCCGGTAAAGAAGTTATCGTGCGACAGGGGCAGCACGACAAGCCCGCCCATGAAGACATCTACGTAGCAGTTAGAGACGCATTTAACGTTGCCGAACGTCAACTTAAAGCGACAGACAAGAAACATCGTAAGTCGACCTTGGATGTGGAGAACTTTGAGGTGCTGCCAGAACCCACTCAAGAGGAAGCTGAACAACTCCTCGCCGACGAAGACGATGAAGACACCCTTTTCCTTGCAGACGAACAAGACGCTGCGGCGGCCAACATCCGCGTGGCCTAAATTGAGAATAGTGACGGAATTTCCATGACATTGACTGATCAACAGAAAATAGAGCTCGAAGCAGCAGCGTTTAGGCACCTGCTGCAACATCTCGACGCGAATAAGGATGTGCAGAATATCGACCTAATGAACCTCGCCGGATTTTGTCGCAACTGCCTAGCTAAGTGGTATTCGGCAGCAGCTCAAGAAAAGTCCATCTCTGTAGACTATGAGCAAGCGCGAGAAATTATCTACGGTATGCCTTATTCGCAATGGAAGGAAAAATACCAGACACCGTCACAAGCTCAGTAAGTCAAAGACCTGTAGGGGTTCAAAAGACTCCTACAGGTCTCCTTCGAATTCTCCCCCAAGTTCCGTATCAACATTGAATAGTTTTGTCCGCACTAAATGCCGATACTCGATCGGTGTTACGGCGTTCATGCGCTTGAATAGCGCCGCAAAATAGCTGGTATCCTGATAGCCAACCGAGAACGCGATCTCCGCAACGGTGAGGTTGCTGTGCTTGAGCAATGCCTTGGCCTGCTCGAGGCGCACCTCTTGCAGATACTGCAGTGGGGTTTTGTCGGCGGCAATTCTAAAGCGACGATTGAATGAGCGCACGCTGATGTCGAAGCGTTCTGCCAATGTTTTGAGTGAGATGGCGCGTTGGTAGTTCTTCTGCAGCCACTCTTGAATCTTGATGATCTGCTCGTCGTGGTGGGTGTTTTTCTCTTCACTCGCCAGGAGCATCGATTCATAGGAACGCTTCAGTTCGTGGGTGAAATGGTGCGCGACTTCATCCGCAACCGCTGGAGTAAAGAGTCGTTCCACTAGGTGCAGGGTAACATCGCGCACAGCGTTTACACTGCCCGTGCAATACAGCCTGTCGGCGTGTGTGATGAAGCGCTTGCGTTGCAGCTTTACTTGCCCATAGCGCTTCTGAAAGTCATCGAAGTAATACCAGTGTGTAGTCGCGCTGCGATTGTCCAAGATGCCGGCCTGAGCAAGAAAATAACTACCGGTCCCTACGCTACAAATAGTGGCACCCGCTTCGTATTGCCGCGCAAGCCACTGCGTTAGTGCGGGGTATTTTTTGACGATCGCGTTGGGATTTCCCCACAGTGCAGGAACGAAAATCAGGTCGGTTTTAGCTATCTGAGTTATAGCCGACTCGGGCTGGATGTTAATGCCGCCGGTCATGGTAAGTGCAAGCCCGTCATGGCTAGCGATCACTATCTTGCGCGCAGGGCTATGACGCTCGCGGATGCGGCGGATTACGTCTGCAGCTCGAATCATCTCTAGCGGGATCGTAATGCTAGAGGCAAGGCTCTGTTCGATAGCGAGTATCGTGACGTGCTTCATTTCAGCCCTTCGTAACTGACCCCGATGACATACCAAAGCTTGCGCCCGCTTGGGGTATCGATACTGATTTCGTCGTCTGCCGCCTTGCCTAGCAACGCTCGACCAAGTGGGGCGTCGATGCTGATGTAGCCAGTCGCGTCGCCGACTTCATCGGGCCCTATGAGTTTAAATCTATGCTCTTTCCCCAGCTCGTCCTCTAAAGACACCCAGGCACCGAAGTAGATCTTCGATGGGTCAGAAGGGGGCGTGCTTACGACGGTGAGTAACTCTAAACGCTTGCGCAGATGACGCACGCGGCGATCGATCTCGCGAAGGCGCTTCTTGCCGTAGATGTACTCGGCATTCTCTGAGCGGTCGCCCATGGCTGCCGCCTCACTCACTGACTGCGTGATCTGCGGTCGCTCTGTGCGCCATAGGTAATTCAACTCTTCACGCAAACGCTTTTCACCTGCGGCAGTGATGTAGTTGGAAATCTTCGGCCGTGGCTTTTCATTAGGGTTCATAGGTTTTGCACTTTGCGTTACTCGAGTCTTAAGCGCAACTGTCGTTTGCTTGGATGAGTCGATTGTTGATGGTCGGGTTTATTGTTCGCCTTGAGCTCCAGTTTTACGCCGAGACCTAGTAGCCGAACGGGGCGGTTGCCGCGAACAAACGCGTCGGAGCACAGTGCAATATACCCTTCCAACTCAGTGCTAATAGACATCGCCTCTATAGTGGTCGAGACGAAGTCATTGAATTTCAGCTTCACATATTTCTTGCTGACATCGTAATCGCTATGCACGCGCTGCAAACGAGTCTCTAGCTGTTCGTGCAACTCTGGGAGTTTGTCCAGGCAGGCCTGTAGGTTCGGTAAGTCTTGCACATAGGTATTCTCTACGCTTAGCGATTTACGTATGCGGTCAGGATTTACTGCGCGCTCATCGATACCGCGGGCGAGTCGAAACAGTTTCGCGCCAAAGCTCCCGAATAATGCACCTAGCTCTTCTACACTATAGGGGCGCAGATCACCGCAGGTTTGGATTCCAAGGCTGTGCATCTTGGCGGCGGTGACTTTGCCGACTCCGAAGATCTTCTTTACTGGCAACTCCTTCACAAACTCGTCGACTTGATGGGGTAAAACGACGTATTGCCCATCGGGTTTGTTCCAGTCGCTAGCGACCTTCGCGATGAACTTATTGGGAGCAATGCCGGCGGAGATGGTGATGCCTACCTCCTCGCGGACTCGGCGGCGAATCTCTTGGGCAATGAGTGTTGCGCTGCCTTTGCAGGCCTTGCTGTCGCTGACATCGAGATAGGCTTCATCGAGAGAGAGGGGCTCGATGAGTGCTGTGTAGTCTGCGAAAATTTCTTGGACCGCGCGTGAGGCTTCTCGGTACTGCTCCATCCGTGGATAGACGACGAGCAGCTGGGGGCAGTGCCTGAGGGCGGTAGCCATGGGCATGGCGGAGTGAATGCCGAATTTACGTGCTTCGTAGTTGCAGGTAGCCACGACACCGCGCCGCTCAGGGCTGCCGCCAACGGCCATAGGCTTACCGGCGAGCGCAGGGTTATCACGCGTCTCGATGGAGGCGTAGAAGCAGTCGCAGTCGCAATGAATGATTTTTCGGGAGTCGGCAGCCATAGCTGTCATTGTAATGGGCCGAGAGGGCAGAACCTACTAGCTCAGGTCCCTTTTTTGTCTTTCGTCAGTCAGTTGCTGGTTGGAATAGCACTTCGTAGTTCGCGCTGGCTGCCGGGCATAGAATTTCTGGAAACGCCAAAAAGCGCACTTCCATGTGCAGGCTCCACGTGCGCCGTCCAGGCGCCCGAGGTTCCTGAACTTCTATGCCCGACACCCAGCGCTAACTTAACGCGGGAAATCTAATTTAATAACAAAGCGTCGAAACTGCAGCGGGCATCTGTTTTAGTTTGAATTTCTATATCTATATCTACGAACGAAGGCATAGATTGTAAATCTACGCTGATCAAGACCCACGCGGTGGGATGGGGGATGCAGGAGCCTCGGGCGCCAGGACGGCGCACGTGGAGCCTTCACATGGATGTGAGTCCTTTGGCGTCTCCAGCAGTCCCCATCCCGCCGCGTGGGTCGAGTAACGGAGTGAATTAGGTGAATCTAACTCTCTACTAACCGTTACGGCGCTCGAAGTCTTTCATGAAGGCTACGAGTTGTTCGCAGCCCTCTACTGGCATGGCGTTGTAGATCGACGCGCGGATGCCGCCGACTAAGCGGTGGCCCTTAAGTGCGTACAGGCCTTGCTTGTCAGCCTCTTTCAAGAATGCATCGGCAAGCTCTGGCTGCGCGATGTTGAACGTCGCATTCATGATTGAGCGATCTGGCGTGTGGGCAGAGCCGATGTAGAAGTCGGTGCTGTCGATTGCATCATAGATCAGCTTGGCCTTCATCTCGTTGCGCTCTTCTATAACCCCAACTCCGCCTTGCTCCTTGAGCCATTCCATTACTAGGCACATCATGTAGATGGCGAAAGTATTATTGGTGTTCTGCAGAGAGTGACTCTTCTCGTAGACTGAGTAGTCGAGCAGAGATGGCGTGTAGGGAAGTGCGTTGCCCAGTAGGTCTTCACGAATGAGGACTAGAGCCATGCCCGCTGGGCCAAGGTTCTTTTGCAAGCCAGCGAATATCACGCCGAACTGATTGAAATCCAGTTTTCGTGACAATAGTTCAGAAGTCATATCCGCGACTAGCGGAATGCTGCCAGTGTCTGGGAACTTGTTCCAGCGCGTGCCGAAGATGGTGTTGTTGCTGGTTAGGTGCACATAGGACGTATCGGCATCGAGTGACGCAGGATCGAAAGCAGGAATGCGATCGAAGTTAGTAGCCTCGCTGGTCGCCGCAACACTGATATTACCGTAACGAGAAGCTTCTTTGCGTGCTAAAGACGCGAAGTTGCCAGTTTCTAGGTAGGCTGCTTTGTGAGCTGGATTACGTCCGATCAAGTTCATGGGGATGGCAGAGAATTGCATCTGCGCGCCGCCGTGTACATAGAGGATTTTGTAGTTTTCGGGCAGGCCAGAAAGCTCACGGAAGAGGCTGTCCGTTCTGTCGATTACTGCATCGAACTCTTTGGAGCGGTGGCTAATCTCGATCAAGCCGGCACCAAGGCCTTTAAAGTCTAGAAACTCGTCACGTGCCTTCTCCATTACAGAGGTTGGCAGCATGGCGGGGCCTGCACCAAAATTGAATACGCGTTTCATAATGTAGTCCTGCTTTGCTAAGTGAATAAATCGTTAAGCTTGTGCCACAGGGTCCTTGCTAAAGATTCACTGACGATTCTAGAGCTCTCTAGGGAGCCTGTGCTGGTGTTGCCGCATGATCGTCTTGCGAGATTGAGCTCGGGCGCCTCTCCAAATTACGGTTTTCTTATAATACGGTGACCTTGATGACATCCTTGATCTGCGCAATTTTCGACAAGGCCTCATCCGATGGACGTGACTCGACATCGATCAAGTTGTAGGCAATCTCGTTGCGGCTCTTGTTAATCATGTCGATCACATTGATATCTTGGTCCGCCAGAATGCTGAGGATCTGTCCGAGCATTTTAGGAACATTCTTATTGCTGATAGCGAGTCGAGTGCCCTTCTGCGCATTGGCTGCACGGTCAAGCGCAAGATTCGGGAAGTTAACCGAGTTCTTGATGTTGCCGTGCTCCAGGAAGTCCATCAATTGGTCTGCAGCCATTATTGCGCAGTTCTCTTCGGCCTCATCCGTGCTCGCGCCGATGTGTGGCATAAGTACGACATCGTCACGGCCTATCAGCTCGGCGCATGGGAAGTCGGCAACATACATACGCAGTTGTTTCTTCTCCAGACCATTGAGGATCGCCTGAGTATCGACGATCTCATCGCGCGAGAAGTTGAGCAGGCACAGCCCTGGCTTCATGTTCGCGATAGCGTCTGCATTGATCAGGTTGCGGGTGGAATCAAGCACTGGCAAGTGCAGAGACACGAAGTCCGAGTTGACCAATAGAGCGGTAAGATTCTCGATCTTGCGCACTTGGTTCGGTAGGCGCCAGGCGGCATCGACGGATAGCGCTGGGTCATAGCCCAATACCTTCATGCCAAGGCCGATGGCCATTTCGGCCACGAGCGAGCCAATTGCGCCAAGCCCTACGATACCGAGAGTCTTGCCAGCAATCTCAGAACCCTTGAAGCGGCTCTTCTCCTTCTCCAGCAGCTTCGACATGGCCGCATTGTCTTGCATATCGGTCAAGGAATTGACATAGGAGATGCCGGGCAAAATGCCGCGGGAAGAGAGTAATAAGCCACAGAGAACAAGCTCTTTTACCGCGTTAGCATTAGCGCCAGGGGTATTGAAAACGACGATGCCTTGCTCAGTGTAGGCAGAGACTGGGACGTTATTGACGCCTGCGCCAGCACGGGCAACGGCTTTTAGATTAGGGTTGGCGTCGGTGTCCTGTAGCTTATGGCTTCTTACCAGAATGGCATCTGCATCTACGCTCTCCGGACTAACTTCATAACTGCCGGGGAATCGGACTAGGCCTTTGCTCGATATCTGGTTGAAAGTCTTGATTTTGTACATCGTAGTTACCTTATTTATTGCGTGGTTTAACACCGCTTAGGCGCGCATAAGGCAGGATACTTCGTCGAATCGCAGAGTAAAACGAGGAACACTGAGGACACGGGTAAGGATCAATCTCTATGCACACGCGCTGGAGCTTTAAAAAGCGCACTTTATATCCTGATTTGCGTGTGAATACCAGCATTCCATCAAGCCTTGGCCATAGGCTGTGTTGAGGGTTGGGGGCGGGTTTTCGCTCGGCAGCAAACCGGCTATGATGTCGGCAATGCGGCTCCACACTGGGAGCAGCGGGGGTAGGTGTGCAGACGGATTTTATAGCGGGACAGCCCGTCGACGTGGGCTCTGGCGGTATCAAAGTGCAGCGCGTGCTGGGCCGCAATGCCGGGCCTATGACTGGGCCAGGGACCAACAGCTATCTCATCGGAGAGCGGCGTTTAGCCATCCTCGACCCCGGTCCTGCCGACTTGCAGCATATCGATAGATTGCTCGAGTTAATCGACGGACGCGAGGTTGAGGCAATTTTCGTGACCCATACCCATGGCGATCACTCTCCTGGGACTGCACTTCTGCAGGCTAAATTAAACACAGAGATTATCGGCCTAGCGCCTCCGCAGGGCAGTGGGCAGGACCCTAGTTTTAGGCCTACGCGACTCTACGAGCATGGCGAGCGCATCCATTGCAGCGAATTCACGATGTCATTACTGCACACCCCTGGGCATGTCTCGAACCATTTCTGTTTTTTGCTAGAGCAAGAGCAGATGTTGTTCACGGGGGACCACATCCTCGAGGGCACCACGCCAGTTATTCTTCCTCCCGATGGCAATATGCGGCACTACCTAGACTCACTGGAAATACTGCAGAGCCTTCCCTTGCGCTATCTAGCGCCAGCTCATGGGCGCGTCATGGATAAACCTGCGCAGGTCATCGAAACGCTTCGTCGACATCGCATGCGCCGCGAACAGAAGACCTTGAGCGTCGTGACACAACGCAGCCTCATGAGCGGTGCCAGCAGCTTGCAGGAACTAGCCTTAGGGGTTTACGACGACGTGCCTAGTCATCTGCTGCCATGGGCCGAGCGCACGCTTCTCGCACATTTGATAAAACTGGCCGAGGACGGCGCGGTGGTCTGCCAGAACGAGCGCTGGCAGCTAGCCGAGAGTTTAAGTAATGACTGAGTCGTGCTGGTTTCTGTATCTGATTCGATGTCGTAACGGCACCCTCTATGCGGGTATTAGTACGGATGTGGCACGACGTTTCGCGGAGCATCAGGCTGGAGCCCCAAAGGGGGCGCGTTACTTGCGCGGCAAAGGTCCCTTGCTGTTGGAGTTCCAGGCCGTCGCCGGCAACCGCTCTTCCGCTACAAAGTTAGAGCTCTGGGTGAAAAACCTTTCCCGCACTGTGAAAGAAGATGTGGTGGCGGGGCGGCTAGACTTGCACGAATTGTTTGCTGCGGCGCAGGCTAGAGAAGAATTACAATAAGCGACTCGATGGAGTCGACTAGGAAACAGGCATGAAGAAAAACATTGAATGGATGAATTTGTCTGCGAGTATTGCCGTCATTCTCGGGATTGTGTTCTTGGGATTGGAGATTCGCCAGAACACGGAGATGATGAAGTCGCAGACCCGTGACTCGATTTCCGAGAAGCAGATGATGTTCTCCGAATGGGTCGCCACGGAGAGTGAATTGGCTGAGGCCATTTCCAAGGCAAATTCCGGCCAAGCTATGACTCCCGCGGAAGGGGTTCAATATGCCTACTTTCTGGCTGGGGTTTGGCGTGAATGGGAGAATTCATACTATCAATTTCAGCAGGGACTATTTGAGCGAGATGAATTCGAGCCGCGAATGAACCGTTGGCATGACATGATGCGTACAAAACTCGTTCGCGATTCTTGGGTGGCAACTCGAATGAATTACTCCCCTGGCTTTCGTGACGAAGTGGATCTCATTGTGGGCGCTTATGGTTCAAGCGCGGCGGTGTCGTCCCCTAGCAACCCTTAGAGCAAATGGTGAGAACGTGACAGAGGTAGTGGCAGAACAAGAACAGCCGCAAGTGGCTAAGATTCCAGTGGGTATTAGCAGTTGTCTGCTTGGCGAGAAAGTGCGCTTTGATGGCCAGCATCAGCGCGATGAATTTGTTGAGAAGACCCTTGGCCAGTATTTCGAGTTTCGTGCCTTCTGCCCCGAAGTTGCTATAGGGCTTGGCATACCGCGTCGGCCCATTCGTCTTGTTGCGATTGATGATGCCGTGCGCTGTGTTTCGACCGTCGATGCCACTCTCGATTACACGCAGGACCTGCGCGACACCGCGAACGAGCAGGCTTCTTGGCAGCAAGCGCTGTGTGGCTATATTCTCAAGAAATCCTCGCCTAGTTGCGGCATGGAGCGAGTCAAAGTCTACGACGGAGATCGCCCTCGACGCGATGGCGTTGGTATCTATGCGGCCACCTTGATGGAAAATTTTCCCAATTTGCCGGTAGAGGAGGAGGGGCGCTTGGGCGACCCCGTGCTACGGGAGAATTTCATCCAACGGGTGTACGTATTATCTCGCTGGCGCGCACTCGAGAGCGAAGGGCTGACGGTACGCGGGCTTGTTACTTTCCACGCCCGGCATAAGCTCATCTTAATGAGCCATTGCTTGAACGCGTATCGGGCACTCGGCCCACTGGTAGCCGGGGCGAATAAAGAGAATCTGCAAGATACGGCAAAGCGCTACATCAGTGAACTCATGGCGGCCTTAAAGCAGCGCGCTACCCGCGGTCGTCATGTCAACGTGCTGCAACATATTCAGGGCTATCTGAAGCAGCATCTGGATGCCGATGATAAGGCCGAGATGAGCGACGCTATTGCACAGTATCTGCGTGCGCAGGTCCCTCTCATCGTGCCCATTACCCTGCTCAACCACTACTTCCGTAAGCACCCCAACGACTATATTCGTGACTCCTGGTATATGCGCCCCTATCCGGCGACGATGAGTCTACAGAACGATATTTGAGTCCTGCCCCGTAATGCTTTGTCTGCACCCACTGTGAGAGGCTATAATGGCGCTTTTTGCGACGCCCTAGGCCAGTGGCTGCGTGTTTAAGGCCTAGGCAGTTGGAGTGGATACAGGAAATGGCAAGCAACGCGACAGAGCGCGCTTTGGATCAAAGCGTGGACATAGAATCCTATATGGTGGATCTTGGTCGTCAGGCTCGGACTGCTTCGCGCGTTATCGCGCGGGCGAGTACCGCGCAGAAGAACGCGGCCCTGTTGTTGATGGCAGACGCCATCCAAGCGCGTCGCGGTCCGATCTCTGAGGCCAATCAGCTAGATTTAGAGGCGGGTAAGGCAAAGGGGCTGGACAGTGCGATGTTAGATCGACTTGCCCTTACTCCTGCCCGTATCGACAATATGATCGAGGGGTTGCGCCAAGTAGCTGCGCTGCCTGACCCCGTTGGCGAAATCAGTGACATGCGTTTTCGCCCCTCTGGGATACAGGTGGGCAAGATGCGCGTGCCACTTGGCGTTGTGGGCATCATCTACGAATCACGCCCAAACGTGACCTGCGAAGCCGCGAGCCTATGCCTCAAGTCTGGCAACGCGGTGATCTTGCGCGGTGGCTCCGAGGCGCTGCATTCAAATCAAGCGATCGCACAATGCATCGAGATCGGCCTTTCTGCTGCCGGCATCGATCCCAATGCCGTGCAGGTTGTCGCCACTACGGATAGAGCTGCCGTTGGTAGTCTGATTACGATGACCGAGTACGTGGATGTCATTATTCCCCGCGGCGGAAAGTCTTTGATCGAACGCATCAGTGCAGAGGCGCGAGTGCCAGTGATAAAACACTTAGACGGCATTTGCCATGTGTATATCGATGACAAAGCCGATTATCAGAAGGCGATGGATATTGCCATTAACGCGAAAACCCAGCGTTATGGCACCTGCAATACGATGGAGACCTTGCTGGTTGCACAGGGCATCGCGGCGCGCATTCTGCCCGCATTGGCGAAAGCCTATAAGGATGCGGGCGTGGAGATGCGTGCCTGTAAACAATCTTTGGCCCTGATGGATGGCTCTATCGCCGCGACGCCTGCGGACTGGAGCACGGAATATCTGGCTCCTATACTCGCAATCAAAATAGTGGCCGATCTGGACGAGGCGATGGACCATATCGCGCAATATAGTTCGGCACATACCGAAGCAATCGTGACCGAGGACTTCTCCCGTGCGCAGCGTTTCCTGCGTGAGGTGGACTCCAGTTCCGTGATTGTGAATGCCTCTACTCGCTTTGCCGATGGCTTTGAGTATGGGCTAGGTGCTGAGATCGGCATCTCCACCGACAAGTTGCACGCGCGTGGACCGGTGGGCTTAGAAGGTCTGACCTCGCAGAAATATATCGTGCTGGGTGACGGACAAATTCGCACATAATTGGGCGCAGCGTAGTTAGGGCGATTTTTAGAGATTAGGTAGGGTATGGCAGCGAGACGCATTGGAGTTATGGGGGGCATGTTCGACCCCGTTCATCTGGGGCATCTCGAGGCGGCCAATTTGGCCATCGAGACACTCAGCCTCGACGAGTTGCGAATGGTGCCTTGCCACGTGCCTAATCATCGCGATTCCGCCCATGCCAGCGCCGAGGATCGACTGGCGATGTTGCGACTAGCAACCGCGGATTATCATCGTGTAGTCATAGACGATCGCGAATGCAGGCGTGATGGCGTGTCGTATACCGTCGATACGCTCGCCTCGATCGCACAGGAGAATCCCGATGCCATCTTGGTATTGGTCTTGGGAATAGACGCTTTTGCGAAACTACCAACTTGGCATCGTTGGCAGGCACTGTTCATGATGGCGCATATTTTGGTGCTCAACAGGCCAGGTGCCGATTTCGTGGTCGATCCAGACTTAGAGATCGATCTCGAATGTCGCGAAGTTGCTGATGCGGAGCGTCTTTTCTGGGGAGCGCAAGGCAAGATACTGCGCCTGAAGCAGCCGCAGATTGATATCTCTTCTACTGCGGTGCGCGAGCAGCTCCGCGGCAATGTTAATACTGGGACCATTATTTCACGCGTAGTGAAAGATTATATACAAGCACATTCGCTCTACCAAAACACTTGCCATCCAACTGGATAGGCTCATTGAACCCGTCTTGCGGGTTTCACACTAGATAGGAATTAAGCCGGTTTGAATACTAAACAGTTATCCGCACTCGCAGTTAAAGCGCTCGAAGATATGAAGGGGCAGGACATCGTCTGCCTGAATGTAAAGAAGCTTACGCAAATCACCGACTACATGGTCATAGTGACCGGCACTTCGACCACTCATCTGCGTTCATTAGCGGACGAGCTAGGTAAGCAAGTTAAGGCAGCGGGCGAGCCTGTGCTGGGGGACGAAGGTCGTCTCCAAGCTGAATGGATACTCGTGGATCTGGGCGGGGTTATCGTCCATGTCATGCTAGCCAGAAGCCGAGCATTGTATAGCCTCGAGGATTTGTGGAATTTTGATTCTAAGCCGGGCGAGATTCCGGTGGACCCTGCGGCCAAGGATGAAAATTAATTTAATTTCAGTGGGCACTCGCATGCCCGCTTGGGTCGAAAGTGGCGTCACCGAGTACGCTAAGCGACTGCCGAGTGATTTTGCCTTCTCTGTAACCGAGGTGCCATTGGCCAAACGGGGCAAGAGTATCGATATAGAGCAGGTGATCCGGAAGGAGTCCGATGCCTTGCTCAGTCGCGTGCGACCGCAGGACTACGTGGTCGCCATGGAAGTGGAAGGTAAGGCGCTCAATACCGAGGGTATGGCTGCACGCATCGACGCTATCCGCATGGAAGGGCGCAATATCGCCCTGCTAGTGGGCGGGCCAGACGGCCTAGGTGCTAGCTGTTTGGCAAGAGCAGACGAGAAATGGTCGCTGTCAGCATTAACATTGCCGCACCCGTTGGTTAGAATTCTCATCGCTGAACAGGTCTATAGGGCTTGGAGCATTCTTAACGCACACCCCTATCATAGGGCCTGATAAAACTATTTGGCATTGTGACGGTCATATAAGGGGAGCTTCCCTGAAGAGTTCATCAGCAAAGAGAAGGAAATATGGCAGAGAAATTTAAGCTGAATGATCATGAGCGTGAGACCCTGATTTTTAATGGGCGCATGATCGTCGCTGGTGTCTTTATATTTCTCTTAATTAGCTGTTTGATTGCCTGGATGGTCTACCTTCAGGTGTATCGCTATGACTACTTCGCCGCGCGTTCCGACGGCAACCGCCTGCATTCTCAATATGTGCCCCCTAACCGTGGCTTGATCTATGACCGTAACGGGGTGCTGCTTGCGGACAATCGTCCGATCTTCAACTTAACGATCGTCCGTGAGACCGCGCAGAGTCTCGACGTGTCCTTAGATTTGCTGCGCTCGGTTATCAATCTCTCTGATGATGATATCGAGCAATATCGCACGCGCCAGAGTCGCCGTGCGGTCCCCCATACCTCCGTTCCACTGCGCTATCAATTGACCGAAGAGGAGATCGCGAATATTGCGGTCAATCAACACCTCCTGCCCGGAATCGCTGTTGAGGCGCAGCTGGTTCGTCACTACCCATTCAACGAGAGCTCCGCACATGCGATAGGCTATGTCTCTGAAATCAACAAAGATGAGATGACCGCGATGTCTGTCGAGACTGCCGCGAACTATCGTGGCACGCACCAGATCGGCAAGACGGGCATCGAGAAGACCTATGAAGATTTACTTCATGGCCAGGTCGGCTATGAGACGGTCGAGAAAAACAATCGCGGACAGGTGATGCGAGTGCTCGACCGCACAGATCCGATTCCCGGTCGCGACATAGTGCTGCATATGGATGCTAAATTGCAGATCGCAGCGGAGCGGGCACTGGGCGATCGACGCGGCGCGGTAGTGGCCATCGACCCCGCTACGGGTGGCGTTCTGGCCATGGTGAGCAAGCCAGGCTACGATCCGAACTTATTCGTCACCGGTATCAGCCGTGCCCAACTTGCAGAGTTAAATCGCTCGGGGCATACGCCGCTATTCAATCGTGCCGTCGCCTCTAGGGTGCCCGGTTCCACAATTAAGCCTTTTATCGGCTTAGCAGGACTTTATAACGAGACCATCACGCCCGAGACCGAGATCTATGACCCGGGCTATTACCGGCTTCAGGGGCGCACGCGACCCTATTATGATTGGACGTGGTGGGTAGACAAGTCGGGTCATGGCGCGATCGATTTGCGTCGAGCCATCTATCAGTCCTGCAATACTTATTTTTATCAGCTAGCCGTCAATTTGGGAATCGAGAAGATCCATGACTATCTAGTGACCTTCGGTTTCGGCACTAATGCTGCTATCGACATCCCAGAGGCTAGCGCGGGCATAGTCCCCTCTGAGAAATGGAAGATGGAGAACAGGGGCGAGATTTGGTACTCCGGTGAGACACCCTATGAGGGCATCGGCAACGGCATATTCCAGGCCACGACACTGCAAATGGCTGCAGCCGCGGCTGCTATCGCGAACCATGGCGTACTAAGGCAGCCACGTATGTTGCGCGGTACAATCGGCAGCGACGGCGAGGTGACAGACGTTATCTTCCCGGATAATGCGGCGCAGAAACAATTATTGCCCTCCCAGGAACAGATAGAGATAGTGCGTAACGCCATGGTAGATGTGGTAAACAAGCCCTATGACTCCGAGCATCGTCGTCACGAAGGCTCTGCTTATCCGGTATTGAGAGAGAGCGGTCATCCCTTGGAATATCCCATGGGCGGTAAGTCCGGTACTGCGCAAGTCGTGCAGTTTCAGGTGGATAGTGCCGGTAATCGCGACAATGGCGAGGTAGATGAGCAGTTCCGAACCCACGCCATGTTTATCGCTTTCGATGCATCGGAAAAGTCGCGCATTGCCGTGGCGGTGTTTGTCGAGAACGGTGGTGGCGGTGGATCAGTTGCCTTTCCCGTCGCCCGCGAAGTGCTCGATGCCTATCTCGTGCCGGAAACCGAAACCTATCCCGAACTCAGTGTCGTCGCAGAAAACGACCACTAAAAGCCCACTAACTTAGTCGCAACAAGGCCCAGTACTGAACATGGCAAGCCGAAGCATGAGCCGATCATTAGGGAACGATTTCTATCGTCTCACGGGAAAACGTGGGGGGATTCGCAAATCTCTATGCCTAGATGCGCCACTTTTGCTCTCCCTATTTTGCCTCGCCGTATATGGCTTGATGGTGCTGTTCAGCGCTAGTGGCGAGAATATTACGGATGTAGAGCGTCAAGCTGCGGCTATCGTGGTGGCGTTTATCGTGATGATTGGCGTAGCTCAATTCGAAGTGGACTTCTTCCGCCGTGGCGCGCCGTTAATGTACGCAGGTGGTATTGGCGTGCTGATCATCGTGCTTTTATTTGGCAGCGAAGTGAATGGCGCTACTGCTTGGCTGGACCTTCCAGGCTTGCCCAGCTTTCAGCCCTCCGAGCTCGAGAAATTCCTAGTTCCAATGATGCTAGCTTGGTATATGTCGTCGCGCTCTTTGCCGCCACGCTTCCGGGATTTGCTCGTATGCGGGTTGATCATCATGCTCCCAGCCATGCTGATCTTAATGCAGAACGATACGGGCACGGCACTGATGGTGGCGATGTCTGGAGTCTTCGCAATACTCCTGGCAGGCATCAGCTGGCGCATCGTGATCTTTTGCGCGACCTTGGTCATCATGGCGTCGCCGGCTTGGTATATCTTCCTCGCCCAAGCTCACCAGAAGAACCGCATACTCACCTTCTTCGATCCTTATCGCGATCCCACGGGGGCAGGCTACAACATCATTCAATCGCAGATCGCGATTGGCTCGGGAGGTTTGCAGGGCAAGGGCTGGCTCAATGGTGCTCAGTCCCAATTGGACTTCATTCCAGAGAGCAATACCGACTTCATTCTCGCCGTGCTTGCCGAAGAGTTTGGCCTATTGGGAGTATTGATTCTAATCGGGCTCTATGTCGCCGTGCTGGCCCGCGGTTTCTACATCGCCCTGACCGCACAAGATACCTTCAGCCGTTTATTAGCGGGCAGCATCATTTTGACCTTCTTCTTTTATGCCTTCGTCAATATGGCCATGGTGTCAGGTTTGATGCCGGTGGTTGGGCTGCCATTGCCGCTGGTCAGTAAGGGGGGAACTTCCATAGTCACTCTGCTAATCGGTTTTGGGATATTAATGTCTATTCACACGCATAAACGTGTGTTACCTCGATAACATATTGATTATAATGCCGAATATTCTACATTTTAGGGAGATTTTTGAGTGTTGACCGAGTCGCGATTTCTCAAAGGCACCACCATCTCTGCCATTGTCATACTACTCGCTGCATGTGGTAGTTCTCCTAACAGTACGACATCGTCCTCTGCTACAGCGCCTATGTCGGCATCCGATGCCTATCAGGCAAGTCGCTACAATATTCAGCAAGATCGGGGTCCATCTCAGTCGCTTGACCCCGCTCAGGTCCGCGAGGTAATCCCCATGTTGGAACCTCGCACTCTTGCTGGCAACAAAAGCCCCTATACGGTCAACGGCAAGACTTATCGAGTGATGCAATCCGAGCAGGGCTATAGTGAGCGTGGCTTCGCCTCTTGGTATGGCGAGAAATTTCATGGTCATAAGACCTCCAATGGCGAGATCTATGACATGTTTCAACTCTCCGCCGCGCATAAGAGCATGCCGATTCCCGGTTTCCTGCGCGTGACTAATCTGGAGAATAATCGCAGCATAGTGGTGCGCGTCAACGATCGCGGGCCCTTTCATAGTGAACGCATCATCGACCTCTCTTTTGCCGCAGCCTATATGCTGGGATTCGATAATAAAGGCACCGCAATGGTGGAAGTAGAGGCAATCGTCCCCACAATAGCGGCTACTAGAGAGAACTCGCCACCCCCTAGCCCAGTCCTGTTGGCTCCCCAGCCGGCCGGAGGCGCTATTTTGCAGGTAGGGGCATTCTCAGACTTTCAGGCGGCGCAGCAGTTGTCTATGCAGTTGCAGAAAATGACATCAAGACCGGTATTTATACGGTCTGTTGAAATAGGGGAAGAGCGCGAATTGATTCACCGTGTACGTGTTGGGCCGATACCCAGCTCTGACGAGATTGGCCGCATTACCGATAGTGTTGTTGCTGCTGATTTGGGAAGACCGTACACTGTTCGCGAATGATAAGATAATGGCATTCACGCCGCAGTAGACAAGCTAATTCGAGGGACTAAACGAGTGAAGATGCAGGAGAAAGTGATGGCAATGACTGGATGTCCGACAACAGGTTCGCAGACACTCGGGTCGCGAGTGCGACAGGCGAGTTCACCCTTATTGACGGCGGTCGCCCTCGTTTCCACATTGTTTGTTAGCGCCCAGAGTATCGCGCAAGTTCCTGCCACCGAGGCAATTATTCCGCGCCCGCCACAGATCGCGGCGAGCAGCTACATCCTGCTCGACGCGGTAACGGGCAAGGTCATCGTGGAAGAGAACTCCGATGTGCAACTGCCACCGGCCAGTCTTACCAAGATCATGACGGCCTATATTGCCGAGGTCGAGATCGACAATGGCAATATGAGCTTGGACGATGAAGTCCATATCAGCGAGAAGGCGTGGCGGACCCAAGGCTCCAAGATGTTTGTCGACGTCAACAGCAATGTCCGCGTTGAGGACTTGCTGCGTGGCATCATCATCCAGTCTGGCAACGATGCTAGTGTTGCCATGGCCGAGCATATTGCTGGAAGCGAAGACGCCTTCGCAGACATGATGAACCAACATGCCCAACGCCTAGGAATGTCGAATACCTTTTTCATGAATTCGAGTGGTTTGGACACCGAAGATCGATACAACATCATGTCTGCTCGCGATCTCTCGACCCTAGCACGTGCAACGATTCTCGAACATCCTGCACACTACTCAATATACGCGGAGCGTGAGTTCACCTACAACGGCATTCGTCAGCCAAATCGCAACACTTTGCTATTTCGTGACCGTAACATTGACGGCATGAAGACTGGCTGGACGACGGCGGCGGGTTACTGCCTAGTTGCCTCTGGAGAGCGTGATGGTATGCGCCTGATTTCCGTAGTGATGGGAACGGCGAGCGAAGATGCCCGCGCCACTGAAAGTCAAAAATTGATGACCTATGGCTTTCGTTATTTCGAGACTAGCAAGCTTTATGATGCAGGCGACTTATTAAGCAGCAGCAAAGTGTGGTCAGGTAAAGAGAACTCAGTGGAATTGGGCATGACCGAGGAAGTGGTCGCCACTATCCCTCGCGGTCAAAGCGGCTCGTTGCAAGCGACACTGAATATCGACGAAACCATTACCGCGCCTATCGAGCTCGGCCAAGTACTGGGTACCGTGCAAATCAGCTTTGGCGATGAGATTATCTACGAAGGCAACGTGGCAGCGTTGCAAGCTGTTGAGCGTGCTGGATTTATCAAGAGATTCATTGATTTCTTAACGATGTTTTTCACCAACTTATTTAGTTAAACGGCGCCTTTATGAGCGATGTTAAAATGCCCAAGATTGAGTTCCCTTGCGCATATCCGATTAAGGTAATGGGGCTGGCGAGCGTTGACTTTCAACAAGATGTCCTCGCTCTTGTGCAGCGACACGCGCCTGAAGTGGGTGAAGAGCATGTAAAGGTGCGCCCAAGCAACAACGGTAATTATTTAGCAATTACAGTCACTATTGAAGCAACAGGCATCGATCAGTTGAGCGTATTGTTTGAGGACCTTAAGGCGCATTCCAGCGTCAAGATGGTGTTATGAGTTCGCCCGACAGCGCTCCTCTGCAGAGGCCCCAGCAAGCTCTTGACCCGGCCCCCTCGACAGTCTCCCCGCGAAGAATGTCCCACCCCTTGCAGGTTCGACACTTGGGCTCGGAATTTGGGGCTCATCAAGCTAGCGCTGTTTGGTCTGAGCTGGATTATGTGCCGGTTTGGGAGTCAATGCGCAATTTCACTGCGGCGCGCACTGAGCTGACCCCAGACGAGATTTGGTTACTCTCTCATAAGAGCGTCTTTACCCAAGGGCAGGCGGGTAAGGCGGAGCATGTGCTGCTCCCTGGGCAGATTCCTGTTGTGCAGATCGATCGCGGGGGCCAAGTGACTTATCACGGGCCAGGCCAACTCGTTGCCTATATTTTGGTCGATGTCCGGCGCAGCGCAATCGGTGTGCGGGAATTGGTAGAGCAGTTGGAACTTAGTGTTATCGATGTCCTCGCAAGCTACGGGGTGCATGCGCAGAGTCAGAGAAAGGCTCCCGGCGTCTATGTAAATGGTGCTAAAATCGCCGCTCTTGGCTTGCGCATACGACAGGGATGCTCTTACCACGGGCTAAGTTTCAATATCGATATGGATTTGACCCCTTTCGCCCGGATTAATCCTTGTGGCTATGCGGGTTTAGAGGTCACGCAGTTGCGCGATCAGATCGACACTCCTCTACACCGTGACGCCCTAATGACGGAAGCGGCCCAGCGCTTAGTGCAGGTGCTGCACAAGAGGCTAGGATATAGCGAGTTTGTAGAGACTCGCGAGACACTATAGTGAATAGCAAAGGTAAATAGAGACATTATGCCCGATCAGCCAAGACGCAATGTATTGATAGAAGGTGAGAAGCTTCGCGGCGCACAGAAAGTTGCGCGCATACCCGTGAAGGTAATTCCGACGGTAGACCTGCTGAAGAAGCCGGACTGGATCCGCGTGAAAATCCCCGCTTCGCCGAAGATCAATAGCATTAAAGAGAAGCTTCGCGAGCACAAGCTGGCCTCGGTATGTGAGGAAGCCTCTTGTCCTAATCTGGGCGAATGTTTCAGCAACGGAACCGCTACCTTCATGATCATGGGTGAGATATGCACGCGCCGTTGTCCTTTCTGCGATGTCGCGCATGGCAAGCCTAAGCCTCTCTACGAAGATGAACCACGCGAGTTGGCCGAGGCCATCTCCGAGATGGAGCTGCGCTATGTGGTGATCACCTCTGTGGATCGCGATGACTTGAAAGACAGTGGCGCTCAACATTTTGCCAATTGCATTAGTGAGGTTAGACGCCTTAGTCCCGAGATTCAGATCGAGGTGCTAGTGCCAGACTTCCGCGGACGCATGGAGATCGCGCTGGATATCCTCGAGAAGACCCCTCCGCACGTGTTCAATCACAATCTCGAGACAGTGCCGCGACTCTATCGCCAAGCGCGACCAGGTGCGGACTACAAGTGGTCCCTAGAATTGCTGCGCCGCTACAAAGAGCGGGTTCCATCCGTGATGAGTAAGTCGGGCTTGATGTTGGGCTTAGGTGAAACGAAAGAAGAGGTTATGGAGGTTATGCGCGACCTGAAGGCTCACAATGTCGATATGGTGACCTTGGGGCAGTATCTCCAGCCGAGCCGCAATCACCTAGCAGTGAGTCGATTCGTGCATCCCGATGAGTTCGAAGAGCTAAGGGTGTACGGAGAGGCACTGGGCTTTACCCATGTTGCTAGTGGGCCCCTCGTGCGCTCCTCCTATCACGCAGACAAACAAGCCAAAGGCGAAGAAATATAAACTCGTACTGACCGCTTATACGATAGTTCAGGCGAACTAGGCATTCGGTCTGCGAGTAGCAATATATTGAGGAGTAAACATGGACGGACTATATAAAGCTGCGCGCACTGTATTGCTTGGTACTGCGCAATGCCTAGTGCTTCTGCTCGCTATGGGCGCAAGCGCTCAAGCTAATACTATCGTTCGTGTTAGTACTACTTTTGGTGATTTCTCCTTAGAGTTATTCGATACTGCCGCCCCGGCTACGGTGCAAAATTTTCTCAACTACGTGAACCGTGGTGCTTACAACGGTAGTTATTTTCACCGTTTAGAGAGAAATTTTGTGCTTCAAGGTGGTGCTTATCGTTTTGTTACACCTAATGGAATAGCGGTAATCCCAACGGACCCACCCATTGTGAATGAGTTCAGCGAATCGAATGTACGCGGGACTGTGGCCATGGCTAAAGTGGGTGGTAACCCCAATAGCGCGACGAGTCAGTGGTTCGTCAATCTTACTGATAACTCCGCTAATCTAGATGCACAGAACGGCGGTTTCACGGTGTTCGGAAGAGTTCTCGGCGACGGCATGGTTGTATTAGATAGGATCAATGCATTAGATGTGTACAGTCTTAACGGTACGCAACAGGATCGGCTTCCACTTTATAATCTAGGGGCTTCATCTAGTATTACCGCCGCGAATCTTGTCAACATGAACATAGAAGTTGTGCAACGCTATAGCTCTGCATTGCATGTATTCGAATCTACCTCTGGCTTGTTAACATTAACAGTGGATGGAGGAGAGGCAATCGGGAAGTACAGCTTGAACCTTTCACTCATCGAAGAGCAGCCGAGCATTAGATTTCGATTGAATCCTGACAGCATGGTGCTGCTTGCTATTAGTCCGATTGGGAGTGCGCAATTTTTGAGTGCTAATAATCAGCTGCTTGTGCCTAGTTTGGAACTCAATATGAACGGGGACGTTTCGGTGATAAGCAATGTTGTATTGCAGCTAGACGATGCGGAAAGTTGGACTTTCACTCTTAAGTCTTACGATCAATAGAGGGCGGCTTTAAATCCTCTGGTGTAATTGGACAGTTGGTCAATTAGAAATAGTGTATTTAGGAGTTTAGATGTTAAGACTACAGAACGCTGCGCGCACTATATTGCGCAGGATTGGGCTAAGCCTAGCGCTATTGCTAGCCATTAGCGTCAGTGCTCAGGCTAATACTATTGTCCGTATTAGTACTACTTTCGGTGATTTCTCACTGGAACTCTTCGATACTGTAACACCCGTGACGGTGCAAAATTTTCTCAGTTATGTGAATAGTGGGGCTTATAACGGTAGCTTCTTCCACCGCTTGGAAAAAGACTTCGTCCTGCAGGGCGGCGGATATCGCTTTGTGCCATTCGAAGGGCCTGTCGCGATACCGACGGGTTCGCCAATCGTCAACGAGTTCCAAGAATCGAACGTGCGCGGCACAGTGGCAATGGCAAAATTAGACACTAATCCGGATAGTGCAACTAGCCAGTGGTTCGTGAATATAGGCGATAATTCGGGAAACTTGGATACCCAGAATGAGGGCTTTACAGTGTTTGGGCGCGTGCTCGGCGATGGCATGACCGTTCTGGACACCATCAATGAGCTCAATACCTATGATCCTGTTCCTCAAGCGGTTTCGTCGTTTGGCAAATTGCCTCTGTACAACGTGCAGGACTTTGTATCGAATATCACGGCCGCCAATTTTATCACTATGAACGCCGAAGTAGTGCAGCGCTATAGCTCCGCTTTGAGTGTCTATGAGTCGAGTACAGGGCTTCTCATTACGACGGTCGATGGTGGAGAGACACTTGGCACTTATAGCCTTAATCTGTCGCTCGTAGAGGATCAGCCCGAGGTTAAGTTTCGATTGAATGGCGATAGTCTAGTGCGCCTTGGCAATAAGCCGGATGATCGCGCCACATTCTCAGATACTGATAACAGGCTGCGTATCCCTAGTTTAGAGCTCAACATGAATGGCAATATTTCGCTCATTCGTAATGTGGTATTGAGGCTGAGTGATGCAAGTAATTGGATATTCACGCTCGAGTCATACGACCAATAATTAGAATAAAGAAGATGGGGAGCTAGAAAATGGCTGCAGCGAGGGGAGAGTTCAGTTCGCGTTTTGGCTTCTTGATGGCCGCATCCGGTTCCGCGGTTGGGCTCGGCAATATCTGGGGTTTTCCTACCAACGCCGCGAGTAATGGCGGTGCAGCCTTTCTCTTCATGTATTTATTCATGGCGTTCACGCTGGCCTATCCGGCGCTGATGGCCGAGCTCATCATCGGGCGACATACGCGTTCGAACGCGGTCGGAGCGCTGCGACAATTATCCAGAGGCCCGTTGACCAAGAAGCTAGCCAATTTCGTTGGTTTTGCAGGCATAGTCACCGTAAGTCTTATCCTAAGCTTCTACGCTATCGTTAGTGGCTGGATGCTCGCTTGGTTATTGAACTCTTTTGCAACGATGGCGGGAATGGAATCCGCTTCCACTTGGCTAACAAGTGATGGCGAGACTCGAAATGCTATTTTCTCCATTATATTCATGATGTTAACAGTTGTTGTGATTAGCGCAGGCGTGCGCGATGGTATCGAAAAGTGGGCCTCGCGGCTGATGCCAGCGCTCATCATTATTCTGTTTTTGCTTATTGTCTATGTGCTGACGTTAGAGGGCGCGATGGACGGTTTGCGCGCCTATCTCGTGCCTGATTTTAGTCGTGCGTTGCAGCCAGGCCTGATTATTAGTGCGCTCGGGCAAGCCTTCTTCTCGCTCTCTCTCGGTGTCGGCACAATGTTGATCTACGGCTCCTACCTAAGCAGCAAAGAGAACTTGCCTGCAGTGGGAACCCTGGTGGCGCTATTGGATACCGGCATAGCCTTTCTAGCTGGCTTGCTGATACTGCCTTCGATGTATGTCGCATTGGCCAACGGGGTGGAGATCTTTGACGCCAGTGGGGCACTAGTAGCGGGCCCTGGTCTTATCGTGGCGGTCTTACCTGCCTTGTTCGAAACTATGGGCAGCGCCGGGGTATTTGTCGCGCTGGCATTCTTTGTTCTCATGACCATCGCATCACTCACCTCGTCGATCTCCATGTTGGAGGTGCCAGTGGCTTATGTGGTGGAGACTTTCGATACGGGGCGTCGCAAGGCAACGCTATTGATTGGGGGCATGGTCACGATTATTTGCCTCGTGATTGTATTTAACTTCAATAGCCTATTCGATTTGGTGGTCAACGCGACAACTGAGTTCAGTCAGCCTCTTTTAGGGCTGTTCTTTGCCGTTTTCGTAGGTTGGGTATGGAATCGCAACGGCGTGTTGCAGGAGATCCAGAAGGGTTCTCCTGAAGTTGAGCACTCATTCTTTTGGAAGGTGTGGCCGTTCTATATTCGCTTCGTCTGCCCAATAGCGATATTGGCAGTCTATATTCAGATTATATTCTTCTAAGCTTTTAAGTAGCTTCTTAGAACTTCGCCACCATTTGACAGAAGCGCTCAATCTCTTCATGAGTATTGTAATAGTGTATTGACGCGCGATTGATGTCGCCTAGTCCGCGTTTGACTAGGTCTAACTGATTGCTGGCTAAACGCGCCACCGAAGTATTCATTCCCTTGGCACGCAACCCCTCCTGCAGACTCGCAGCGGCAATTCCTTTCTTGCTGAAGGTGACGATGCCGCTCAGCGGGTCGCCATGTTCATGTACATTCACCCCCGCTATGGTGCCGAGTGTCTCTCGTAGCGCGGCGCCTAGTTCGCCAACTCGAGACTCGATCGCGGGCATTCCAATCTTGAGCGCATAGTCGACGGCAACCCCAAGACCAATCTTTCCTGCGACATAGCACTCCCAGTTCTCGAAACGCCTTGCGTCATCACGGAATTCATATGAATTGGCCGAAATCCAATTGGCAGAGTGCAAGTCAACACAGGCGGGCTCTAGCTTTGACATACTTGATCTGCGCATATAGAGAAAGCCAGTGCCGCGTGGGCCACGCAGGTACTTGCGACCAGTGCCTGTGAGCATGTCGCAGCCTAATTCATCGACGTTAAGATCTATCTGTCCTGCTGATTGGCAGGCGTCGAGAAGGTAGAGAATATTGTGGGCTCGTGCGAGCTCACCAACTTTCGCTGCTGGGTGAATGACGCCGCTTTGGCTCGGAGTATGAGTGAGGGCGATTAACTTAACGCGGGGATTTATAGCGGCCTCTAATTGCTCGAGATCGATAATGCCGGTGTGATCATTGGGGATGACGTCAATCTTTACCCCTTGTCGTTTGGCCATATGGAGTAGGGCGAGGAAGTTGCTGGCATATTCAGATTGTCCGGTGAGGATAATGTCACCCGCCGCAAACGGAATTGCATTGAACAGGCTATTCCATGCGTGAGTTGCGTTCTCAGCGTAGGCGATCTCCGACGCCTCACACGCTAGCAGTTTAGCGAAGGCGTCGTAGAAGTTGTTGATCTGCCCCTCGGCCAAGTTAGCGGCTTCATAGCCCCCTAGGCGTTGTTCATTTGCTAGGTGAGTAAGGACCGCTTCGGTCACTGCAAGTGGGGCCAGTGCCGCCCCGGCGTTGTTAAAGTGGATCAAATCTGCGCAGGCAGGCGTATCGTTGCGTAGGGTACTAATATCGATGCTCATTGAATGTAGTCTCTTTATTACTCTTGGTCCGCCGCTGCGCCTTGCTTATCAAATTGCGCTTCGGTACATTGCCCAGCTATTCCCATCTGAGTAGGGACTTCGAAACGGAAGCGATGCCCCTGACTCTTACTCTGACACTATCATTTAGCTCTTGCGGAGAGAACACTATGCTTAAGATTTATGGCGCGAGCACATTTAATGCCACTAAGGTCCTTTTTACTGCAGAAGAACTAGGGCTGAGCTTCGACTATATCCATTTGGATTTCGCGGCGGGAGATCATAAAAGTGCTGAGCATCTGGCGCGACACCCACTGGGGAAAGTGCCGGCGATCGAGCACGATGGTCGTTATCTCTTCGAAAGTGCATCTCTTTGTCGCTATCTTGCAAATATCTCCTCTAAGAAACTGTACTCGGCAGATCCTTACGAAGCGGCGCAGATTGATCAGATGATCGACTTAACTTGCCACCATGCGGGGCGCTGGTTGGCGGTGTATTTCTATCAAGAAGTCGTAATGATGAAGTACTACAAGAAGGAAGCTGATGAGAAGGCGATTGCAGAGGCGAAGGGCTTTCTAGATCAACAACTGCCTTTCCTTGAGAAGACGCTCGCTGCAAACGAGTATCTGTGTGGTAAGCAACTCACGATTGCCGATACCGTCGCATTTCCCTACTTCCAAGCCTGTCAGAGCACGTCTGTAGCATTGGATAGCTATCCGGCAATCCAAAGCTGGATAGCTAAGCTGTCGCAGCGTCCAAGCTTTAAGAAAGCCCTGGCGCTAATGCCACAATAAAGACCTTATCGCTGTTGAGGGCGTCTGCTACAAGCCGGGCCCTCAGTGGTGATTAGATAAAGACCCCGCACTCTATTCCAATACGTGGAAATACACGCACTGCGCCGTTATATCTTGGCGAATCGTAAAACCACCCTTCTGCAAATCGATGGCCTTAAACAAGGCCTTGTACTCAGCTTTCAGCGAGTTGTAGATCACCTCCTGAATGATCAGGATGTTGAAATGCTGTAGTCCCTTTAGGGCTGCAGCATCGTTGATGATCTTCGCGATAGAGGGGTGCTTTCTAATCTCTTCATAACGGTAGGCCTGAATCAGGGCTTCACCGAACAAATCATATGACTTGATGCCGCTGCTCTGGAACGTGCCCTGCACAGAGTTGAAGGCCAGTCCCATTGCGCCTTTAATCGGCGTGGCATATCCGAAGCGCCTAACCTCTTCATTGAACGCCTTGAACATGATCAGGGCCGTAGAGATGGCGTGATCTGCCAATGAATTGGGGTCGTCAGCGAGAAACGGGTAGCCTATCGAGCTGATAAAGCCATCGCCAGTCTCTTTTAACCGGAAGGCTCGAGACTTGAGGGGGTTGTGCTGATAACCCATCATGCAGATCTGAGAGAAGGCTCGGAACACGTCGAGAAAGAATGACTTGGTACGCTCGTGTTTTATCTCGCTCGAGTTCTGTACATCGAAGACGTTGATAATAGCGCGGCCTTTCTCAACCGGCATCGTGTCCTCAAGCTGGTCGCCAGACTTGATCATCTCCAGTTGGTGAGGGTAGACCAATTTGGAGAGCTGATTGTATAAGTGCTGGCGAGTATCCGCGTCGATCGACTTATAGTAGAAGCGCGTCTGGATACGCGAGAAGAATAGCCAGCTAAAAATACTGCCCGCGAGGAAGCCTTGGACTACTTGGACTAGATTTGTGACCAGATATTCTTGGTTTACGATGAAGATCAGTGTCGTAAAGACGATGGTGAATAATACATTGCGTACGAAGGTCACCCGATAACTCGTGTGATAGGAGAAGGCGGTTACCATTAAGAGACTGAAATTGATCTGTCCCGACAAAGCTAAGAATAGTTCCGATTGCGAAGCCAAAGAATCGTGTGGTTCGAACACGAATCTCAGCGTCATACAGAACCCAAAAATTGTGGTAATACAGATTAGATCTAAAACTGTTCTCGAGTATTTTTCTAAACTCGATATTAGGAGCGACGAGATTGGGAAAAGGAAAAATAGTAGTATCGGGACTGCGTAGGTAAAGAGGGTGTTGAACGCGTACGGATTGCCACTAGCAGAAAGATTCCGATAAGTGAGTACAGAAGAGATAACAAGAAGTAAACCCGCTGACTTGCCGGGCCAGCTTGCCAGAGCGCGCGAGGCGTCATCCCTCAGTTCGTCCCTAAATTCCTTGACATGCTCTCGGCAGTAAGCCGAATATTTATCTGAATTCATTATTCATTCTAATGTACTTGCGTCAATTTAGAGCTGGCGAAACGGAAAAATCCCGTCATAATAATGGGGTATCGCGTTTTCTGCCGATCCCGAGAGTGGCGTGATTATACAGTAATAGGGTAGGGCAGCAATTCTAGGTACCTTGCCAACACTTGAATAAGCATGTTCTAGTTCACAATCCAGAGCATTCGTTTCCGGTCATCGCATTGCCATATTGACGGGTAGAGTGCCTATGTTGAGGCGCTAGATCCATCGGCAATTATTTTCCGCACATAACAAGTAAGCAGAGTTTTCTATGTCTATAACTATCGTTTTGTATATCGCTATTGTCCTGAGCTTGATTTGGGCACGCCTTCGTTTTTTCAAAATGACTTCCGGAACTCCGCGTCTTAGTGCGCTTCTGTACGATGCGACCGTCGCTACTCAGATCATAACAACGTTGATATTGATGTTTACGACAAGCGGCAAAAGTTTGCCGCTTGTGGCGGCAAGTATTTTCCTTTATGCGCTCTCATTATTTTTGTTTTGGTGGTCAATATTCACTGCGAAAAAACTCGACTTCGCGTTCAGTAACGAAGTTGGAAGTATTGTAACAACGGGTCCATTTCGAATAGTGAGGCATCCATTTTATACGTCGTATGTTTTAGCGTGGCTCGGTAGCACTTTCTTGTTTAACTCCTTGATATTGTGGATTACACTGACTTACTTGATAGCCTTTTATTTTCTTTCTGCGCGGAAAGAAGAGGGGGTTATCTTGAAAAGCGTGTACTCAAATGAGTATAGAAAATATATTCAAAATGTAGGAATGTTCCTACCAAGGATTAAAAATGGAAGCGATCAAGTACAAGACTCTGACGGCGGAAAGCGAGATTGAAACCTATCTAAAAAAATTCGAAAACTTCGTGGGTGTAAAGCTACCCTATGACTACACAATGCGTAGCAAGATCATTGGTGTGTTCAGAGGGAGTGATATGATCGGTGGATACATGCTCGTTACTAAGCCGCAGTTTAGGAGCTTAATGTTTGTACCTGACGCTGTAAAAAGCTCTCATCCATTTTTCCAGAATGATCAATATGAAATGATGGAGGTTAATGGAGTGTGGATTAGTGCTGCGGTGAAGTCTGCGTTCGATCAATACAGAATCTGGTCGCATATGCTTATGGATGTATTTCTCGCCCGCAAGAAATTTGTACTCTTGATGGCCGATCTACGAAATGGCAACGTTCGCAATATCCACAGCCTAATGAATCCTGAGTTACTTTATGAGGGCGCACCCATGTTGATGGCGGGAACAACTAGCCACTCGACAATCCGAGTAAGCGTGACCACGCGTTGGCAGATGCTGCTTAATATCCCGAAATATTACTTGGCTTACCGTGACAGAGCGCGTCGCTCCAGCAAGCGTGCCAAGGTACGTGCATTTGGCCGGTTGGCCCGAGAGGCTGAGGTTCAGCCCTAAGGGCTAAAGCAGTATTGAGAACACGCTAGTAAGTCCTGAGTGCGAATTCGCTGCGTGCTCAGGGCTTATGTTTCCCGCACTACAAAGTAGTCTCCGAAGCCCCTGCGAGGCCGACTCTGCGCTTGCGCAAGCCCCTGCATTGGGTCAGACTAGTCCCTAAGCGAATCGCGGCTAGAACCGCTGTTGAGCCCTTCTTCAGGCATTTTCAGGTGCCTTTTACAAACGCGCAGAAGCGTGTCGCTAGGAGTAACGAGTTGAACCAGGACAAGCTACGCAGCCTTTTGGCACAGTTGCAAAAAGAATTAGATAACGGCGCGACACTCGATAACGAGACGATCGCGTTGCTGAAGAAATTAGATAGAAATGTCGATGCAATGATCGAGTCAGCAGGAAACGACAACGCGCCTGTTATGGACGATGCGATTGCATTGGAGGCCCGTTTCGCTGTGGATCACCCAGTTGCCGAACGTGTCATAAGAGAGTTGATCGACACGCTGGGCAAAATGGGCATTTGAGCCCCTCAGGGCTCGCTAGCGCTATTCTTTGTTGAAATGCAGAGATATGTGCTCATCCACCTGTATCGCCTTGTCACGAGCCTGCTCCGCAGCGATATAGGCATCTGCCTCCTCCTGCTTACAAACTCCTTCCTCAACAGCCTTTGTCGCCAACGTTGTCAGTGGCAGATCTTTGGCTAAGACGCCCTCTTTTATCGCCTTGCGTATTGCATCTCGAGTGGGCTTAGTGGCGATCACCTGCATGAATGCACTCTCTACGATAAATGCGGGATCGTCTGCTTCGCTGCCGATATAGGCAAAGCGTGTGATGCGCTCGCGCAGTTCGTTGTCGCTCCACATCGTTTGCACGATTTTGTGATCGAGCTGGTCGCTAGGGCGCTTGTAGGCATCACCCCATGGGAACACGACTCGTTTCAACAGTATCGCCACTGGGCGGTTCGACAAGTTGGCAAAGAAGTCGTTGAACGCGCGCTGACACTCATACAGTGACAACTCGATATTCCATTGTACGTAAGGAAGGTCAGCCTCATTGCGCTGATAGTTCTCATAGTAGCGCAGCACTGTAGATGCCAGATAAAGTTGACTAAGTACGTCCCCAAGTCGTGCCGAAAGTCTTTCTTTGCGCTTGAGCTCGCCACCGAACATCAGCATCGAAATATCTGACACTAATGCTAGTGCAGAACTCATTCGCGTTAGCTGCTGATAATAGCTAGCGCTGCTGCCACTTACGGGGCGTGCAGCAATCAAGCCTCCACTCAGACCTAGGCTAAAGCTGCGCACAAAGTTGCTGATGCCGTAGCCGATATGGCGGAAAATTAGGCTGTCGAATTCGCGCAAGCCTGCGGCCTCATCTGGGTTCTTTGCGGCCACCATTTCCCGTGCAATAAAGGGGTGGCAGCGGATCGCGCCCTGCCCAAAAATCATCAGATTTCTAGTAAGAATATTCGCACCCTCTACCGTGATACCGATGGGCATACTCATATACGCATGGGCGAGATAGTTCGCCGGACCCATTATGAGGCCTCGACCGGCATGCACATCCATCGCGTCCTGAATCACGATTCGGGACTTTTCGGTCATATGATACTTGGCAATAGCCGAAACAACGGCTGGTTTGATGTGATTATCGACTGCTCCAGCAGTAATTATTCGTGCCGCTTCGAGTTGATAGGTATGCCCGGCAATGCGGGCGAGTGCTTCTTCCACTCCCTCAAAATTGCCGATAGCTAAATTAAACTGTGTACGCAGGCGTGCATAGGCGCCTGTTAGGCGATAGCTAAGCTTGCCAGTGGCCGTGCTCAAAGCGGGCAGGGAGATGGCGCGGCCCTCCGAGAGGCATTCCACCAGCATGCGCCAGCCCTGGCCCGCTTGCTCAACGCCACCGATGATCCACTCCAGGGGGATGAACACATTCTCGCCGCGGGTAGGGCCGTTCATGAAGGTCATGCCCATGGGGAAGTGACGATGGCCAATCTGCACACCCTCATGGCTGGTGGGAATTAGGGCAACGGTAATGCCGCGCTCTTCTTCTTCACTCAATAGATGCTCGGGGTCGTACATCTTGAAGGCGAGGCCTAATACCGTCGCCACGGGAGCAAGCGTGATGTAGCGCTTATTCCACGTTATGGAGATACCAATACATTCCTTGCCCTCGAACTGACCTTTGCAGACGATTCCCGTGTCGGTCATTGCCCCAGCGTCGCTGCCCGCCTCTGGCCCGGTCAATGCGAAACAGGGAATATCCTCACCACTGGCGAGGCGAGGAAGATAGTGCTGGCGCTGCTCATCGGTACCATATTTCATCAGGAGTTCGGCGGGTCCGAGGGAGTTTGGCACCATGGCCGTGACTGCCGCGCTAGCGCTTCGCGTGGCGATCTTAGTGACGATAGTCGAATGGGCTAGAGCGGAGAAACCGAGGCCGCCATATTCCTTAGGTATAATCATCCCAAAGAACTTCTCTTTCTTGAGGTACTCCCAAGCCTGTGGGGGTAGATCCTTGTCGATGTGGACGATATCCCAGTCGTTTAGCATCTTGCAGAGGGTCTCAGTCTGGTTCTCTAGGAAGGCATTCTCTTCCTTGCTGAGTTCGGGAAATGGAATTGCGAGCCATTCCTTCCAGTTTGGGGCGCCCTTAAAGAGGTCGGCATCCCACCAAGTATCCCCCGCTTCCAAGGCTTCCTGCTCTGTGTCGCTCATAGGGGGGAGGACGCGTTTGAAGAACTCAAACACGGGGCGAGATAGGTGCTCGCGGCGCAGATTATCTTCGAAATAGAATAGTGCGACTCCTATTAGTAGTAGCCACAAGAGCCAGGCGATGCCGCCGAACCAGGTCATCGTTATCAGCGCCACCGCAATGCAGCCAAGTATCGTCCCCATACGGGCGCGCTGATACGCGAGTACCCAGATCACCGCTAAGATTACGAGAAGTTGCATCAATGTCGACATGGATAGCTCCGTCAATTGTTTGTTGGGTGTTTTGCAAGCGCACAATGGCTGAGGCTTGATTCTTCAGGAGGGTTTGCTTTGCGCTTGCCTTAAGATAGCACCGACTGAGGCAAAATGTGATGACCACTTAAGCGCAAGACTAATTGTGTTAGTTCGCTCCAAGGGTCGGCAGGGGATAAGCCCTTCACCGCAAGATCGATACGTCTCGCATCGCCAAGCATCGTCTCCAACTCTATAAGACTAGTACGCTGCACGGCCTGACTTAGTTCTTTTTCGTGGTTGCGCCTCACGCCCTCGCTCTTCATGGCTTGGCCAAGACTTTGGCCGCGTGACACATGATGGGAGACTGCAACGAGGCGGCGCAACTCGGCGCTAACAGCGCCAAGGAGCTGTAATATCTCGGTTCCTTCTGCCCGCAGTCCGTTGACAATCTTAATGCTGCGTCGCGCATCGCCGCTCAGGGCCGCATCTATAAGATTGAAATTGCTATAGCGTGAGCTATCAGCCACCAAACTCATAATATGCTTGCGATCTATATGAACCTTCTTGTCGCGAGAGGCACCTGTGAGCACCGCTAATTTTTGAATCTCTTGATCTGCGGCGAGGAGATTACCCTCAACGCGTTCTGCTAAAACCGCAATGGCATCAGGGTCAGCGCTCATGCCTGCACTTGCCATGCGATTGCGTATCCACGCGGGGAGTTTGTCTGCAAATATCGGCCACACAGTGACGAAGACTCCTGCGGACTCTAATGCCTTGAACCATTGAGTGTTCAAGGCCGCAGGCTCTACTCGTGGGCTCACTAGTATCAGCACATTGTCAGGATTAGGGGATTGCAGATACTGTTTAAGTGCGGCCTTGCCGGCGTCATCTAGTTTTGCCGAGGCAAGGCGCAGCTCTATAATCTTCTTGTCGGAGAAAAGCGACATACTATTGCCAGACTGCAGAAGGGATTGCCAATCGAAACTTCGATCGACGAACAATAGCTCCCATTCGCTAAAACCTTGCTCGCGCACACGGGTCCGCAGCAGGGTTAGTGTCTCTTGTACTAAGAGAGTTTCGTCGCCCGCGATCCAATAGAACGGTGCAATTTTAGAGCCGCTGGATTGCGCAATTTGATCGGAGTTTATTCTCACTAATCGGCCCCAGCAGATTGGGTGGAGGTCACTACGCGCAGTCGATTCAGGATTTGATTTACCAACTCTTGGCGCATCTCGCCCTGTAGGATGTCGGCCTCGCGTGTGCTGCCTGCAATATTGGCAGTGTCTTCAAAGTAGCTACGCTCCACGGCTAGGCGCTCTGGCGCTAGCAAGTTTTGCTCCTGCGTATCCAGCGCGAGTTCAACGCTTAGGCGGAGTGTGTATTGGGCAGCTCGAGCCCGGCCGTTAACAGTAGCAGTGGTCGTGCTGAATTCTTCTTCGCCGACAGAGACGATGTAACGCGCTTGCGAGGCAGACTGCACTAGCTGCAACTGAGCATTCACCAAGGAGGTTTGCAGGGCTTGGGTCAGTTGGCCATTTTCCTGCGCGCTGCGCACAAACACCGTTTCAGGCGATAGCGCCGAGCCTGCGCTGCCCCTAAGGGAGAAGCCGCAGCTGACAAGAGTCAACGAGATTAGAACAAGGCTTGTTGCATGCAGTAGGGCTTTCATACTTAGGTCTCGCGAAGAGCTGGCTATTCAGCCTCGGTTTCGGCTAATGGGGCGGAATCTAGTTTCTGTACTCTAAGCAAACGAATCTGACGGCTATCAGAGTTGAGCACGGTGAAAAGGAATGTGCCAATTGTCACGTTTTCGTCCCGCTCTGGAATATGGTTCAGGTGCTGCAGAACCAGTCCGCCTATCGTATCGACCTCGTGATCGTCGAAGTTGCATTCGAAAAATTCATTGAACTCGGATACGGGCGTGAGCGCCTTAACGATGAACGACTTGGCGTCCACTTTCTTGATAAAGCTGTCATCATCGACATCGTACTCGTCGTCGATCTCGCCCACTATTTGTTCCAAGACATCTTCGATAGTTACCACGCCGCAGGGGCTGCCATACTCGTCGATGACGATGGCCATATGATGACGAGTTTCACGAAACTCGCGCAGCAAAACATTTAGGCGTTTGCTCTCTGGCACGAAAGTCGCGGGTCTAACGATGTCTTTTAAGTCGAAACTTTTTACACCACTCTTAAGAGCGAAGCGCAATAGATCTTTAGCTAGCAGAATGCCAATCACCGAGTCGGAGTTCTCGGCGAGAACGGGGAAGCGAGAATGGGAGACCGTGATGACGATGTCTAATACTTCTTCCAGAGTATTCTTGGCGGAAACAGTGATCACCTGAGGGCGAGGAATCATAATCTCACGCACCTGCATCTGTGAGACCTGGAGGGCGCCTTCGATAATAGACAGGGCGTCGGTATCCAGCACATTGTCTTGTTCGGCATTGCGCAACAGCTCTAACAGACTCTTGGTGTCCGTAGGTTCGTCTGAGAAAATTTGTGCAATTCTATCGATCCATGACCGTGGCCGTGGATCGATACTCACTTGCTCGTCAGCCATTTTGGCAACTTGCTCCTGTATTCATTTTGCATGGTGTCGCATTGAACAAATGGCGTCGTGACGCCGTGTAGTCTAAGAGGCTAGCGGTGTGTCGATGTAGGGATCTGCTAGACCGAGTTTCGCGAGAAGTGTGCGCTCGAGTGTTTCCATCTCTTCGGCCTCGTTCTCGTTTTCATGATCAAAGCCCTGCAAATGCAAGACGCCATGGATCACCATATGGGCCCAATGCGCTTGCAATGTCTTGTTCTGCTCGTTCGCTTCGCGCTCTACCACTGGTGCACAAATCGCTAGGTCGCCGAGTGGAATCTCATCTAAAGAGTCGAGAATATTCTTTGGCAGCTCATTGGCGAAAGAGAGGACGTTAGTCGCATAGTCCTTGTGACGATACTGGTTGTTGAGCTGGGCAGACTCTAACTCGTCGACAATTTTAATGCCGACAAGGAAAGGTTTTTCGTCCGTGGCAACGGCATCATCACTAAGCGCTAGACTTATCCAATTGTGAAATTCTTCTTCGCTTGGCACGCCCTGAGACTGTGGGCAGGCGTTGTCGAAATCAAGCATCGCGCTCATGGCCATGCTCCTGCAGTGAGTCTTGAGTACCGAGAGGCGTAATCGTTTTCTGATCGTATTTGTCGTAGGCCTCTACAATGCGTTGGACTAGGTTGTGGCGCACCACATCCTTCGAGTCGAACCAAGTGAAGCCGATACCCTCGACATCCTTGAGTACTTGAGTCACATGCACGAGTCCCGAGCGAGTACCCTTAGGAAGGTCTATCTGTGTGACGTCCCCTGTGATTACCGCGGTGGAGCCGAAGCCTAGCCGCGTTAAGAACATTTTCATCTGCGATGTGGTGGTGTTCTGGCTTTCATCGAGAATAATAAAAGACTTGTTCAGTGTGCGGCCGCGCATATAGGCCAGAGGCGCAATCTCGATGATGCCTTTCTCAATGAGGCGACCTACGCGTTCGACGCCCATCATTTCATAAAGAGCGTCATAGAGTGGGCGCAGGTATGGGTCTACTTTCTGGCTTAGGTCGCCGGGCAGGAAGCCCAGTTTTTCACCGGCTTCCACGGCGGGACGCACCAATAGGATGCGTTGCACACGATCTTGTACTAGTGCTTCCACTGCGGCTGCTACCGCGAGGTAAGTCTTGCCTGTACCAGCTGGACCGATGCCGAAATTGATATCGAAACGATAGATCGATTCCACATAGTCTTGCTGGTGTTCGCCGCGAGGCTTTACGGAGGTATTCGGTGTTTTCAGAATTAAGGGTTTATCGAAGTCGTAACGTGGTTTCTCGCGGCTTGCGCTATAAGTCTGTTCTGCCTCTTTGAGTAGCAGATGAATGCTATCGGGATTGATTCCGTCCGCATTCGCTGTTGCCTCATAAAGCTTGGTCAGTACTTGGCCGGCGACCTCCACAGCTTGCTTGGTGCCAGTTAATTTGAATTCGTTGCCGCGGTTCTGGACCTTGAGTCCGAGAGACTTCTCAATTTGTTGAAGGTGCTCATTGAGACGACCACAAAGATTGGCCAGGCGGTGCGTATTGTCTGGCTCTAGGACGAGCCTTTGGGTGTAATTCTGGGTTGCCATCAAGACAGCTTACAAACCTCCTAAATATGATGCGTGACGCTAGTATACCAATCTCTGCTTACTTGTAAGCCCCTCGCTCATATAGAAATGAGCGAGCTCATTGTCTCTTTAAACGCTGCCAAGAAGAGAGTTAGTTAATGCGGCTGTAATCTTAACATCGGTGAACTGCCCGATTAGGCTGGCATCGTCACATTTGAAATTCACTACACGGTTATTCTCGGTGCGGCCCTGCAGGTCGCCTGGGTCCTTCTTGGAAGGGCCGGTAACTAAAATTCGCTGGGTGCTGCCGATCATGCCTTCACTAATCGCTTGGGTCTGTTTGATGATCTGTGCCTGCAGGATCGCTAAGCGATGTTTCTTCTCCTGCTCGGAGGTCAGATCCGGCAGATCCGCTGCAGGTGTGCCGGGGCGAGCGCTATAGATGAAGCTGAAGGAGTTGTCATAGCCAATCTCCATGATGAGGTTCATGGTGTCCTCGAAATCCTTATGAGTCTCGCCGGGGAAGCCCACTATGAAGTCGGAGGAGAGGCTGATATTCGGACGAATAGCCTTGAGCTTGCGAATGATGGACTTGTATTCCAGCACGGTGTGACCGCGCTTCATCGCCGCTAGAATTCGGTCCGAACCGCTTTGTACGGGCAAGTGTAGGTGGTCTACCAGTTCGGGTACGTGACGATATACCTCGATAAGATTGCTAGAGAACTCCATTGGATGAGAGGTCGTGTAGCGCACCCGTTCGATGCCTTCGATTGCTGCAATATATTGAATCAGGGTCGCAAAGTCCGTGATATTGCCGTCGTGACTCAGCCCGCGATAGGCGTTGACGTTCTGCCCCAGTAGATTGATTTCGCGCACTCCCTGTTCAGACAGATGCACTGCTTCGGCGAGAATATCGTCTAGTGGGCGACTGACTTCTTCGCCACGGGTATAGGGCACCACGCAAAATGAGCAGTACTTACTGCAGCCTTCCATGACTGTAAGAAAGGCTTCGCAGCCGTCGACTCGAGGCTCTGGCAGGTTGTCGAACTTCTCAATCTCCGGAAAGCTAATATCGACGACGGTGTTACGGCCAGTCGCCGCGTTGAGCATCTGCGGAAGCTTATGCAGCGTCTGTGGGCCAAAGACCACGTCGACATATGGGGCACGTTTGCCAATAGCGGCGCCTTCCTGGCTTGCAACACAGCCGCCCACGGCGATCTGCAGACCGGGTTTGGCTTTCTTCAATGCGCGCCAGCGACCAAGCTGATGAAAGACTTTCTCTTGTGCCTTCTCACGAATAGAGCAGGTATTGAGTAGTAACAGATCCGCCAACTCTGGGCTGTCGACCAATTCCGCGCCATGGGACTCGCGTAACATGTCGAGCATGCGCGAAGAGTCATATTCGTTCATCTGACAGCCATGAGTCTTGATAAACACCTTTTTACTGGGCGTAGTCGCTGTCACCGCGCCGTCTTGAACCGAAGGCGAAGTGGAATCAATAGAAGTAGGCTGGATAACTGTCTGTGGCGTGTCTGCTGTGGTCATAGTGAATTCGGTAGATCGGCATCGTTAGGGGCAAATAAGAGGGCGGATTGTAGCAGCATTAGGCGGAGCAAAGAACCAGTTCACGCTGTTGCAAATAAACGCGGGTGAGTGGCCTTCTTATACTGTAAACTGCGCAGCAACTCCCTATGCCCCCATTCGCGCCCTTGAATTTCCTTAAAGCGGCCAGATATAGCGGAGCTTCAACGTAAAGAGAGTGCATGCATGGCGACCCCCGCAGAAATCTACAGAATCACATTTCTCAACAAAGGCAAAGTCTACGAAGTATTCGCGAAACAAGTCTATCAGAGTGAGTTATATGGCTTTATCGAAGTTGAGGACTATATCTTCGATGAGCGTAGCCAAGTGGTGGTCGACCCGAGCGAAGAGAAGCTTAAGGCAGAATTCCTCGGTGTAAAACGCAGCTTCATTCCTATTCAGGCGATCGTGCGCATAGACGAGGTCGAGAAGGGTGGTGTGAGCAAGATCTCTAGTGGCGATAATATAACGCCATTCCCCGCACCATTCTTAGCCTCCCGAAAACCCGATACGCAGAGCTCTGAATAAGGGCCTAGCCTAGGGGCAGCACAATGCCGCCCCTAAGTAGTTTAGAGTCCAAGCGCTTTTTCGATAGTCGCCAACTCCACGCATAATACAAACACGCGCATCGCTGCCTCAATGTCCTTCACGCTAGGAAATGAGGGGGCTAGTCGAATATTGCTGTCGTTTGGGTCTTTCTTATAGGGATAGGTAGATCCAGCCGGGGTGAGCTTCACGCCTGCTGCTGCGGTCAGCTTAACTACTTTATCCGCTAAACCAGCTTGGGTGTCGAACAATACGAAATACCCACCCTGCGGCTTCGTCCAACTCCCCAAGGCTTGGCCATTGACCGTTTTACCAGCCAAACCAGACTCCAAGGCTTGCAGTACGCTGTCAAATTTAGGCTGTAAAATTTTGCGATGCCCCTGCATCAAAGCGCGCAGGGCGTTCATATCCTTGAGAAAACGCATGTGGCGCAATTGATTGATCTTGTCTGGGCCGATAGTCGAGATGCCGAGCTGGTCTGCCAGGCTGGCAAGATTGGCTTCGGAGCTAGCAATGAAGGCTATGCCAGCACCCGCATGGGTGATCTTCGAGGTAGAGCCGATGACGACGACATTGTCTAGAGTGCCCGCGGCTTCACTCAGCTCCAAAATATTGGCAAGAGCGGGAGGATTATCGACGAGGTGGTGCTCGGCGTAGGCGTTGTCCCACATGATGCGGAAATTCGCACCTGCTATCTTGCCCAGTTGCGCCATTCTGGCAACGACTGCGGCAGAGTAGACTACACCATCGGGATTAGAGTATTTCGGTACGCACCAGATGCCTTTGATCATGGGATCTGCTTTCAGCAGAGCCTCTACCTGATCCATATCTGGACCCTCTGCCGTCATGGTGACCGGGATCATGCTGATGTTCAGAGCCTCACAAACCGAGAAATGGCGGTCATAGCCGGGTGCGGGGCAGAGGAATTTGACTTGACTGCCAGTCTTGCTCGCCTCGGCCATCCACGCGGATTCAGGGCTACTAACGCCGTGGAAATGTGCGCCTATCACGACTTGATACATCATCTGCAGGCTGCTGTTGCCGCCTACCATGGTGCGAGAAGGCGTTGTCTCGAGGTACTCGGCTGCGAACTTACGCGCCTCGGGTATCCCCATAATACCGCCGTAGTTACGGCTGTCGCTGCCATCTGCGCACAAATAGTCATTCGCTAAGATGCCGTCGAGCGCGTCGCTCTGACAAAGTTGCTCGGTACTGGGCTTGCCGCGTGTTAAATCCAGATTCAGCTTTTGCTCGCTGACTTGTCGATACTGTTCGCGTAATTCCTTGTGTCTCGCTTGCAATTGCTGATCGTTCAAGAAGGACTCCTTATGGCTTATTAAAGATGCTTGAGGCACAGCGGGCACTGTAGCCTCGAACTTGCTGAGGCATTTTACAGTATACTGCGCGCAAACTCGATCAGGATGCCCTAATTTCCATGCCTTACCAACACGATACACCATCCGATGACGAGAGCTCTGGCAATAATGCCAATGGCAATGTGATGCCCGCGGATAATGGCAGCGATGCTGATAAAGTCGCTCCTCCCGATTCCTCTGTTCATCCCTATCAACGGCTAAGTCCAGATCGTGTACTCGATGCGATGGAGAGCGTTGGCATTCATTGTGATGCCAGGATTCTTGCGCTCAATAGTTATGAGAATCGTGTCTATCAGGTTGGGGTAGAAGATGACGTTCCCGTCATCGTGAAGTTCTATCGCCCCGAGCGCTGGACTCGCGCGCAGATCCTCGAGGAGCACGCCTTCGCCGAAGAATTGGCCGGTCTTGAGATCCCCGTTGTACCGCCTAGGCGACTCAACGGTGTGGACACCCTCTATGAATTTGATGGCTTTTCATTCTCAGTATTCGAGCGCCTAGCCGGGCGTGCCCCAGATCTGGATAACCTAGATAATCTGCTCGTGATGGGGCGCTTTATCGCGCGCGTACATGCTGTTGGACAGACGCAATCCTTTGCGCACCGGGTTAACTTGAGTGTCGAGCGTCTGGCAATTGAGAGTCGGCAGTATCTATTAGAGAAACAGTTTATTCCTCTAAGCCTAGTGCCTGCCTATGAGAGCCTGTCTAAAGACCTCATCGATAAGATTCAGTCGATCTTCGGGCGTAATAGCGAGGTAGCGCAGATTCGTATTCATGGCGACTGTCATCCCGGCAATGTGCTGTGGCGTGACGACGCCCCGAACTTCGTCGACTTCGACGACACGATGACTGGCCCTGCCATTCAAGACATCTGGATGATGCTCTCGGGGGAGAGGGATCAGAAACAGGGGCAGTTGCTGGAGATTGTGGAGGGGTATAACGAGTTCTACGATTTCAATGTTAAGGAGCTCGATTTAATCGAAGCTTTGCGCACTTTGCGTATCATGCATTACAGCGCTTGGCTGGCTAGACGCTGGGAAGATCCCGCCTTTCCGAAGTGTTTTCCCTGGTTCAATACAGAGCGTTATTGGGCCGAACACATACTGGAGTTGCGCGAGCAGATGGCCGCTTTGGATGAGCCACCGCTGCGCCTGTTCTAGGGTAGTGCTGAGTTACTCGAGGAGTTCTAAGACAGCCGCTTCGATGGTCTCGATGTCATTGCCGCGGAAACCCATATGTACCATGCGGATAACACCGTCTTTGTCGATCAAGAAGGACGTGGGCATACCCGTGACGCCGAACTCGTTCAACACGGTGTTATCCGTATCTGCGGCAATAAGATAATCAAGCGGATTGTCTAACAGGAAGTCTTGCCCATCCTCTATCGGGTCGTCGACATTAATCGCAATAACCTCGAAATCCTGATCGCGATACTTGCCATACAACTCGTTGATCAGTGGCATGGAGCGCAGGCAGGGCGCGCACCACGAAGCCCAGAAGTCGACATAGACCGTTTTGCCGCGCAGCGATTCTAAGCTAATAGCGGGCTTGTCTGCATCGATGTCTGGGAGCGTGAACAACGGGGCCGTTTCGCCTTCACTCGCCGCCATTGCCGTGACGGGCAATAGCAAGCTCAAGGCAACGATGGATTCGCACAATATGACACTTAACTTCTTCATTGGGGTCTCTTGCTAAACATAGCTCAAGCAGGGTGTAGTGCAGTGAGCGTTGGGAAATTTTCCACTAATTCTTGCCAGCGCTGCTTCTGTATCTTGAGGCGGTATTTCACCTCTCGATAGCTATCGCGCATTTGTAAACGCTCCCAATGGCTCCATTTTTCATGTAGCTCACTAGATTTCGCCTCGTACCACGACTGTTGATGCTGAGCCCATAGTTGCAGGGTTGCTTTCAGTTGTTGGTATTCAGTCTCTAGACGTTGCAGCCATTTGTCGGAGTTACCCGAGGCGGCATAGCGCTCGGTGACGTAACGATACTGCATATCGAGGCGAGCGCTTTCTATGACCACCGGGGAGCAGCGTTTCAAGTCACTTGTTAGCCCAACGAAAGAACAACTGCGAATGAACCACTTGGTTGGGTCGTAGTGCCACCATTTGATGCCATTGCGATAGTCCCATTGAAAGGTGTGGTGGTAGTTGTGATAACCCTCGCCATAGGTGATCAGGGCCAACAGGGGGTTATCTCGTGCAGAGCTCGCATCGCTATAGGGCTGACGTCCCCAAATATGGGCGATAGAGTTGATAAACCAAGTGACATGTTGGCTTAGGACTAGGCGCAGGAGCCCGCCCAGTAGAATTCCACCGATAATGTCGCCACCCAGATACCCCAAGAAGGCAGGAACGCCGATATTCATAATCAACACTAGTGCTAGATAGTGTTTGTGCTGCCAGACGAGGATCGGGTCGCGCTGTAAGTCTTTGATATTGGAGAAATCCACCTTGCCACTTTCGAAGTCGCGCAGGATCCAACCGATATGGGAGTACCAGAAACCGAGGCCTGCCGAATAGGGGTCTTTGTCGTTATTGTCGACATGGGCATGGTGGCGACGATGGTCTGAGGCCCAATGAAAGACGTCGTTCTGCAGTGCACAAGCACCGCCTAGCGCAAAGACGAAGCGTATAATTGGGTGGGCCTTATAGGTCTTGTGGGACCAAAGACGATGGTAGCCCGCCGTGATGGACATGCCACAAAAACCCATAAGGACGAAGAAAACTAGCCATTCGTATAGTCCATAACCATGAGTAAACCCGTAATAAGGCACGAGTGTCACGGCCAGTAGTGGCGTAAGTGTAAAAAGAATAGTGTTAGTCCAGTTAATCGGAGCTTTTTGCATAGCCAGTGTCTCTTAGCAGGCGAAGATCAGGATTTCCAAAATAGTACGGCATTTGACACCGAAAACCTCGAAATTATTACATGAATGTTGTGCTGAATAAAATTTAGTCGGTCGCGGAGTAGTTGGATTTGCTTTATTCTGCGCCCCAACGCCTTATAGGGCACAGCATCAGCTTTGAGATTAATTGGCTATGAGCGATACAAGCACCCAAGAACAACTCATTGAATTGCAGACTCAGTTTGCCTTCCAAGAGGATTTATTGCAGGCCTTGAACGAGGTCGTCACCATGCAGCAGTCGCAGATTGATGCACTACAGCGCGAACTCAGTCTGCATCGGGACAAACTGACTCACGTACTAGAGAATCTGCCCGCCTCTGGCGAGGGCGGCTCAATTGAAGAAGAGCGCCCCCCTCACTATTAAGGCGGGTTTAGCCAACCACTAATGCAGGGTACGGTTATTTCGCTGCGGCGACGTCTTCTGCTTGCAAGCCTTTGTCGCCTTCGCTTATGGCGAACTCGACTCGCTGACCATCGTGCAATACACGATGACCTTCGCCTCGTATAGAGCGGAAGTGGACGAATATGTCGTCACCGCTGTCTCGGGTAATGAAACCAAAACCCTTACTGGCATTGAACCATTTCACGCAGCCGCTCTCGCGCTGCGCCTTGTTGACGAGCACACGATTCTCTTCGCTGGGCTTTTTACCTCGTTTCTTGGCGATTGGTGCTGCAGCCATAGAGGATGCCAAGCTGACTAAGAAGATCGCGATTAACATCTGAATGGAGGTGAGTTGCAGATCGGTGAGGAGAACGGGGAGCCCAACGATCAGGGTGGCGATTATTGCAATAGTAAATGACTTGTTGAAATTCGACATGGAAACTCTCTTGGCTATTTATAATTATTATTTGTCAGTTAGAGTAAAGGCATAGCAATTAAGCCTTAGCCCCCCAACAGCTTCTGATTCTAACGGGCTTTAAGAAGAATTCAAAGTCACGATCCTTGGAGCAATGGAAATTCTTCCTCCTTTCAAGTCCTGCTACAACTTGATTAAGTCTCTATTCAGCTTCCCGATGCCACTATGCCAGCCAAGGTAGAGAGAAAGGGTTCTTCCGTTCGAACTACATAGGCATTAATAAAGAAGAATTGATTTAGGACTTATACCAAGTGAGGTCGATGGCTTATGAAAAAGTTCCCTGTTAGTGGCAATAAAAGCATCAAAAATGTGGCATTTGGGTCATTGGTACTGTTGCTGGCGAGTCCTAGTTTCGCCGATACCCGCTATGAGTATGCGCAGGTCGTTGAGTCACGACCTGTGTACAAGAGCGTCGAGATTTCGACGCCACGTGAGGAATGTTGGAATGAGGAAATCGCTCACACTAGGGCGGCGCGCTCGGAAAGTCGCACGCCTGCATTGATTGGCACAATTATTGGGGGCGCATTGGGAAACGCTGTGGGTCATGGCAAGTCCAATAAGCGCGTAGGCACTGTAGTTGGCGCGGTCTTGGGCCACTCAATTGGACGTGATATAGTCGCCGGCAATAGTCATGACCGCGAAGTGCGTTATGAAACCGTGCGTCAGTGCGAAACTGTCTATGAATACCGAGAAGAAGAGCGGTTAGTTGGTTATCAAGTGGTCTACCGCTACAACGACGAAGACTATTCGGTACGAATGGATAACGATCCTGGCGAGCAAGTACGTATCAAGGTCAATATTCAGCCTGTGTTTTAATCGACTAAGTCAGTCGATTTGACGCTCAGGCTGTACTCCGCAGCGTTTTGAAAGGGGTCCGAATTGAAGTCAAATACACTGACAAGTCGATTGCTGAAACTGGCGCTCGCTCTAACTATGATGTCCCTGTTCGGGATAGCCACTGCCACTGCAGATCAACTGCAGTTGGCACTCGGTGGCTTTCAGGATCAGTCAGGGGACGCCGTGCAAGAGCAAGCACCACAGGTTTCGCAGCGTCGTGCACTCGAGTTGGTGCGCGCGCGCTTTCCAGGCACCGTTGTCAGCATAAACCAAGTTCAGCAAGGTGGCGTCCTGCAATACCGCGTCCGAATGGATAACGAAGGTAATATCTACACCGTCTATGTCAACGCGAGTAGCGGCGTGATAACTCGGGAGCAGTAAACATGCGCTTGTTGGTGGTCGAAGATCAAAGCCTGCTACGTCAAACTCTAGTACAAGGATTGAGTCGCACAGGCTATGTAGTAGATGACGCCGCCGACGGTAAGGCTGGTCTTTACTATGCGACGGAGTTCGATTATGACGCAGCCATAATAGATCTGGGTTTGCCCCTCATCGATGGCATCTCCTTAATCAAACAGATTCGAGAGCTAGGGAAAACCTTCCCCATACTCATTTTAACTGCGCGTGGCGATTGGCAGGATAAAGTGGAAGGCTTAGACGCAGGCGCGGATGACTATGTCGTGAAGCCTTTCCAGATTGAAGAGATACTGGCGCGACTCAACGCGTTGCTGCGCCGTGCTGCGGGCTTCGCGAAACCTATTATAGAGTTCGGTCCTATAACTCTCGATATAGGGAGTAAACGCGTGAGTGTCAACGGTCAAACTCTCGAGTTGACCGCCTATGAATATAAGCTTCTTGAATACCTCATGATGCATCCGGGACAAGTCATCTCCAAAACCGAGCTGACCGAGCACCTTTACGCTCAGGACTATGATCGCGATAGCAACGTGCTAGAAGTGTTCGTGCGACGTCTGCGACAGAAGCTCGATCCGGATGAGACTCTTAAGCCGATCGAGACTATTCGTGGTCAAGGTTATCGTTTTCGCAATGATCAGTGAGTCGCCATGAGCGCTGAGCAGAAACTCTCTTCCTACTCTCTACAGACACGCCTCCTCACGGCCGTCAGTGTGCTACTGACTATATTCCTTGGTTTAACCGGCATTGTGCTTGATCGCGCGTTTCGTAGCAGTATCGAGGCGGGCGTCGCGGAACAGATGCAGGCGCAAATCTACGTGCTACTTTCGGCTGTTGAAGAGGAAGATGGCAGCTTCTATTTTTTGCAAGATCTTCGCGAACCCCGCTTCACGCAGTTGAACTCCGGGCTGTATGGACTGGTCAGCAATCCTGCTGCAGGCGAAGTGCTAAGAACCCCATCTGCGCTAGAGGTAGACTACCCCGATTTTGCAGAACTATGGCAGGACGTTAATCGAGGGGATTTCTATTTTTCGCGCGAGTTCGCCGGCGATGGCGAGGAGTACTTCATCGCGGTATATGGAGTGGTCTGGGAGAGTGGCGCCTCGTCTTATGATTTCGCAGTGATTGAGTCGACGAGCACTTATCTTGCCGAGGTCAATAATTTTCGGGCTAGTTTGTGGTCTTGGCTAGGTGGGGTAGCGGTACTGTTATTAGTTTTGCAGGTCCTGCTCCTGCGTTGGGGCTTGTCTCCGCTACGTCGACTTGCCATCGATCTGAAGAGTATCGAGAACAGCAACAGCGAGCAGCTCGACGAAGACTATCCGAAAGAATTACAAGCCGTCACGCAGAACCTCAACCTGCTCATAAAGAGCGAGCGAAAACAGCAATTGCGCTACCGTGAGACACTAGGTGATCTGGCGCATAGCCTTAAGACACCCCTCGCGGTCATTGCCGGTGCAGTGCAAGGGCTCTCTGCGAAACCTTCGGAGCAGGTAGACGATGAGTCAATCGCACACGTTCAGGCAGTGCAGGAACAGCTAGAACGAATGAATCAAATCATTGGCTATCAATTGCAACGCGCGGTCAAGACCAATGGTGGATCCAGTCTGGCGCGTCGTATCGAATTGAAGAGCTGTGTCGAGAAGATTCTGCGGGCATTGGAGAAAGTGTATGCCGCTAAATCTATGCGCGTGACTTGCGATTTGGATAGTGGCGTTTACTTCCTTGGGGATGAGCGAGACTTGATGGAGGTGTTGGGCAATGTTCTCGATAACGCCTTCAAGTATGGCTCACAGGCCATACAGCTTACAGCGAGTGTGCGTCTATCACCCGCGGCGCAGTTGAGCATTAAGATCGAAGATGACGGGCCAGGTATCGCCACAGATCATCAAGAGTTTGTATTGCAGCGCGGTGCGCGCCTAGACACATTGGCGCAAGGGCAGGGTATAGGCCTTGCAGTAGTGACGGACATTATGAGCAGCTACGGAGGGCAGATCGCCGTCGTAGATAGCGCATTGGGCGGTGCCAGCGTTGAATTGGTATTCAGCAATTTTCAATCGCCCACTCACAATGGCAGCTCTGCTACTTAGAACAACCACGCAGCAAGGCACGAACAAACAGTCATCACGAAGAGGAACCACTTGATCGTACTTTGTTTGGCACGCACCGCGAAACGAACGGTAATCCATGCCCCAAACATTGTACCGACTGCCAGAATCAAGCCTGGCATCCAGCGTACTTGATCGAAATAGATAAAAATCACCAGCGCTACTAGCGTAAAGCTGAGCGAGCACACCATCTTCAGGGCATTGGCTCGTACTAGGTCATAACGTAGCCCGCCTGCCAGCGCTCCTAGTAATATGAAACCTACACCGGCTTGGACGAACCCACCGTAGATACCCGCAATGAATAAGGTCCACCATGCGCCGCGATTCTGCCGGACATCCTTCACAGGAGTTCCGTCTGGCGGGGCGATGAAGCTGGGCCGCACTAGGATAATGACTGACATCGTCAGAATGGTGATTAGCAAGATGGGTTTGAGCGCGACCGCAGGCATTGTCGCGGCGGCAATTGAGCCAATAACACCCCCCAAAAGATTTGGCACTAATATTGGCAGTATCGCAGGCACATCAAGCATCTTATGCTGGTTAAAGCCACGGACTCCCACAACGCATTGCAGCGCCACGGCGACCCGGTTGGTGGCGTTGGCGACGTCAGCTGGTAAGCCAAGTAACATGAGCACAGGTAGTGTAAGGTTAGATCCCCCGCCCGCAATTGTGTTTATTCCCCCCGCGATAACACCTACCGCTGCAAGAATGAAGAGCAAAGTAATGTCGTATTCCATGGGTCTGAGGGTCCAGATGGCAGGGGAAGCGTGAAAGGCGTCACAGTGTAGCAAATCAAAGTCGCGCGATCTGCTAAAATTCTACCTAGCTCACATACTTGCAGCGACTGATTGCATAAGGTAAGCGTGCCCAATTGGGGCGGCCCTTGCTGGAGTAATGTTTATCTGCAATAGTGCCAAATGCCTACCCGCAAGGGGTAAGAGTACACTCAACGACATGATGAATATTAAGAAAATCAAAGGGTTTACAGTTATCGAACTCATGATCGTCGTGGGGGTGATCGGGATATTGCTTGCCGTGGGTTTACCCGGTTTGCAAGACACCATAAGCCGAATTGGAACCAATACTCAAGCAAAGACTCTGGTCTCCAGCCTTAATTTCGCGCGTAGCGAATCCATTAAGCGCGGCACCATAGTGTCAATTTGCAGCAGTAGCAGCGGTACTGACTGTGCGGCGGACTCTTGGGCAGATGGTTGGATCGTCTTCGTTGACAATAATGGGGACGCAAATGGTGCGGTGGGCTCTGTAGATGTTGGCGACGAAGTGTTGCGTGTATATCAAGGTTTGGGGGGTAATTCCTTAACTTTCACCGCAGACCTTCAGCAGTATGATCCTCAAGGCTTTGGAACGAACGCTGCGGCCCGCACTTTCCTACTGTGCCCCGAGGATGGCAACTCGGCGAACGCACAGTCGGTAGAGATCGCAGTAACGGGCAGAGGGCGGCGCATTCACGAAGGTTTGGTGTGTCCATGAACCGCGTGATCATAAAGAATAGGCTAGGACCGAATCGAGTTTGCCGAGGAGCTCGCACGCAAAAAGGCGCAACTCTTATCGAGGTGCTGATCTCCTTGTTGATATTGTCGATTGGGCTTCTAGGCATGACTGGTTTGCAGACTGTCAGTCTGCGTAACACACAAAGCGCGTATCTTCGTACTCAAGCGAGCATCGCCAGTAATGACATCGTCGAACGGATTCGAGCGAACCAGCAAGGGGTAGAGGCGAGCAGCTACGACGCCAATGCTGGAGCGACGACGGCTGCATGTAATGCCATTGCCGGTTGCACTGCGGCGCAACTCGCAGCGAACGATATAGCCGAATGGAATGCAGGGCTTGCAGCCGGTCTACCTTCCGGAGTGGGTATAGTCTGTGCCGATTCATCGCCAGAGGATGGAACGCCTGCGGCGCCTGCCTGTGACGGACTTGGTAATCTCTTTGCAGTCAAAATATGGTGGGATGAAGATCGAGATGGCGCTGCCGAAAAACTATTTTCGCTGAGCTTTCGCCCATAGGTTCACTAGGAGCTAACACGTACAAAAATGAGTAAAACGACGCTACATAAAGCTTCGCTATCGCGCATCCGCATGGCTGGCCTTAGCATGATCGAATTGTTGATCGCGATGGTAATGGGGCTCACTCTTACTGCCGGTGTCATGCAGGTCTATGTCGGTAATACTCAAACGGAGCGAGATCAAGAGGCACGTGCGAGGATGCAGGAGAATGGTCGCTTCGCAGTGAGTTACTTGGCTAATGAGCTAAGAATGGCAGGGTATCTAGGTTGCCTTGCGACTATCGATGAGAACTCCATTAACAATACTCTGGATGGTCCTCCGCCCTCTTTCCAGCCCAACTCAGGCTTGCAAGGCTGGGAAGCCAATGGCACGACTCCTGGCACTATAAGTAATAGCGCAAATGACGTAGCGCCAGTGAGCACGGCTGCCGGTGGGTGGACCACCTCTGGGGGCAGCATAATGGATGCGACGATGGCAGTACCACGCTCCGACATCGTGCGAGTATGGAACGCGGCGGGTACAGGTGCCACGATTAACTCTATATCACCTGGTGGCGCGATGACTGTGGTCAACTCCGGCATTGTCGACATCGAGGACGGCGATATTCTACTGCTAAGTGACTGTGAGCGCGCAGACTGGGTGCAGGCGTGCAATGTGCAAGAGATCGGTGGCGGGGCAAGTATAAACTCAGTGCTCTCTTCTGGCTGCGTGCCTGGTAATATCGCCGCGCTGCCGTTGGGTACTCAGGCAGGTGGCGAACTGGTGAAGCTGCAAGGAACGATGTTCTACGTCGGTAAACGAGGTGATGTCGCGACGAACCCGCCGGCACTGTTTAGGCGCCGGCTTAATCAGACCGCTGGCGCCGGAAACGCCGAAGAATTAGTCGAAGGCATAGAGAGTCTACAGATACTCTATGGGGTCAATCTCGATAACGACAATAAGAAGACTGTCGATGCCTATATTAGCGCTAACCTGGTGCCTGATTGGTCCCGTGTTATCAGTGTACGCATCAGTGTATTGGTCCAATCCATCGAGAACAATATGGTGCCTGCACCCGCTGCCTATACCTTCAATGGCGTCACCTATAACGGGGCTGGAGCTAATGGGGCTCTCCCTGCCGACACGCGTCTACGCAGAGTGTTCACCTCGACTATCACGCTACGCAATCGCGCGGTTGGGAGTTAACTGATGCGAAACACGATTGAGCAGACAATGAATCCGCATATGCAGTTTCCTCGCCGTAAGCAGCGTGGCGCGGTACTAATCTTCTGCCTCGTGTTTCTGCTTGTCTTGACGATGATGGGGGTTGCTAGCATGGAGTCTGCGGTCTTGGAGGAGCGCATGGCGGGCAATATGCAAGATTTCAACGCGGCCTTTCAGGCAGCAGAGACTTCGCTGCAGACGGGCGAGAATTGGTTGGCGGGGGAGTTCAATTGGCCAGCCACGAGTGGTGATGGCAGCACTACGGTTTGGACGAGAGATGCTATGGACCCTAATGCCAGTGACTCTTTGCATTGGTGGCAGGATAGTGCCCGCGACACGCGAACTTGGTGGATAAACAACGGTATCGAGGTGGGCGCTGTTGAAGGAGTGGCCACAACTCCACGCTATATAATTGAAGAGGTGTCGACGGTCACAAGTGGGCAGTCTATTGGAATAGGTTCCGGATTGCAGAGCAGAGTTCGAGTGTTCCATCGCATTACAGCACGTGGTTCAGGGGTGGGTGATGCAGCAGTTGTCCAATTGCAGTCTACATTCGTGAAAGCTTATGAATAGCGCACGCCAATCTTAAAATGTTTGGCCGAGGTCATTATGTCGATTAGAGAAATAAGTAGAGTCATCTTTTGTTGGTTGCTATCGGTCGTTGGCTTAGCGATTCCGCTGGGCAGCAATGCCGCGCCCTTGCAACTGGCCAATAGCCCACTATTTCTTGGCGTTAGCGTAGACCCAAACGTATTCTTTATGGTCGATGATTCCGGCTCTATGGACTGGGAAATTCTCGCGACCCCACACGACTATTACCTTAATTATTGGGAGAATGCGGGTGTCGCACGTAGTAACGATGGTCTCTGGCTAGCATTCGCTTCAGTCGGGACTTGTACTGGGCGCCGCTCGTATACATTTTTCTTCGACAATAGTGACAACGCTTATAATTCTTGTACCTACCCCGAGACGGAAAAACAACCGGAATCTCTAGTACGTGACTGGCGGGTGCGCTCGTCGGATTTTAATCTACTTTATTACGATCCCGCTCAGGACTATAAGCCATGGCCGGGCAAACCCGATGCGTCTTTTGTGGCGGCGCGCAGCGACCCTCAGCTTGGGACAAGTGGCTACACCGTTACTCGAGACCTTACAGGTTTCGTCTATCAAGTTGCCCAAGATGATCACGGTTATAGCGGGTCGCGACCTAGCGGTCCTTCCAATGCAACCAACACCCCGAACGGAATCGTGGACCTTTTCGACTCCCGTGTGGAATATACCGTAGGCGGTGCAGCACTAACGCGACGTGCCTTGACCGTCCCTGCAGCAGCAACTATGGCGGCCTTGAATACCACGTGCACCTTAACCCATGCACAGCAAGCAGTTCCTTACGCTGGTTGTTTCGGAACAACTGCAGCTACAACTTCCATAAGCGGTACAACGTTAGACGAGTACGGCCGTACATTGGCTGAAACCAAACAGAATATTGCCAATTGGTATCAATACTCGCGACGCCGTTCTTTCGTTACAAAAGGTGCCATTGCGGCGGTGATTACTGCGTCTCCAGGCTTTCGCTTCGGACTGAGTGTCATCAATCAATACGCGACTTTGTTCGCGGAAGTACCACCAGAGGCGACTGTTGAGTATTCCGCCCATAACACGGCCTTGCTCGATGATCTGTACAGCTATAATTGGCCTGCGATGGGCACACCACTGCGCCGCGGCTTAGAGCGCGTGGGGGCCTATTACGACAATACTTTGGGTATGACAGATCCTATATTCTCTGCCTGCCAGCAAAATTTCTCAGTACTCTTTACCGATGGTTATTGGAATGGCAGTGACCCGTCCAATGCGATTGGAAACGCGGATGGCGATGGTCGTTCCCATACACTAGCCGATGTGGCGCGTTATTATTACGACAATGATTTGAGTCCACTTCCCAATCAAGTGCCTACAAGTTTACTCGATGGGAATAACCGACAACATATGGTGACCTTCACCGTGGCATTCGGTGTGACGGGTTTGCTCGTCGATACCGATAGCGATGGTTGGCCAAATCCGACTCTGAATGTAAACGGCAATTGGGGTAATCCCTATAACAGCGACCCTGAGAAGATTGATGATTTGTGGCACGCTGCCTACAATAGTCAGGGCGTTTTCGTGGCGGCACAATCCCCACAGGAAGTCGTCAATTCCATTCAAGACGCACTCGCTAATATCGCCGATCGCGTCGGCTCTTCGGCGTCCGTCGCAACAAACTCCGGTACACTCAGTGCTGGCAGCTATCTGTTTCAGGCACGCTTCGACAGCGCCGATTGGAGTGGACAGTTACTCGCGTTCGGTATTAACGCCGATGGCAGCGTAGACCCGGTCCCGGACTGGAACGCGGGAGACGTGCTGGACTCGCAGAACTACAATACGGCGCGCGAAATCTTAACTTACAACCCCGATGCAGATGTCATTCCCGGTGGCAGCCCTGAAGGGCAAGGTGTCGCGTTTCGCTGGCCAGCCAACCACAAGTCCCCAAATGCGTTGACAGGACTCACGTCTACTCAAATAAATTATCTATTGGGTAACGCACCTTATTCTGCTGCAACCGTTGCCCCTTCAGAAATAGCGGCAAACCAAGCCTATGGATCGGCATTGACGAATTTTCTGCGCGGTCAACGCAGTAACGAAGGCGTTGGATATGGGTTCAGGACGCGCAATACTGTTTTAGGCGATATCGTCAATTCTGACCCTCGCTATGTGGGTGCGCCCAGTTTCCGCTATCCAGAGAGCGTAGCGCCGAAATCCTATGCGGCATTTAAGACGGCCTATAGCGCCCGAGCGCCCATGGTTTATGTAGGCGCAAATGACGGAATGTTGCATGGCTTTGCAGAGGCAAACGGAAGTGAAGGCATCGCCTATGTCCCCAATGCTGTATTCGAGAATCTCCCAGACTTGGCAGATACTGCGTACTCGCATCGCTATTTCGCGGACGCGGGCCCTACGATTGTCGACGCATATCTGGCCACGATGGACGATCCGGCGAGTGCAGCGGATGGCCTATGGCGCACAGTCTTGGCTTCTGGCATAGGGGGCGGTGGACAGGCGGTCTTCGCGCTAGATGTAACGAACCCGGCGACTTTTGATGAGGCCAATGCAGCGAGCTTAGTGTTGTGGGAATTCGATGATGCCGACGATGCGGACCTAGGGTATACCTATGGCAAGCCGCAGATCGCAAAGATGGCTAATGGTCGCTGGGCTGCAGTGTTCGGCAACGGTTATAACAATACGGAGGCCGATGGCAACGTGAGTGCTAGTGGCGATGCGGTTCTGTTTATCGTCGACCTCGAAACTGGCGACTTAATTCGCAAACTAAGCACAAACGCCGGAACGGTGGCAACTCCCAATGGATTGGCGACACCTACACTAGTAGATTACAACGGTGACTTACAGGTAGATATTATTTACGCAGGCGACTTGCTAGGCAATATGTGGAAGTTCGACGTTACTAATGCAAACCCTGGTCAGTGGGACAGCGATTACACATCCGAGCCTAACCCAAGGCCTCTATTTACAACAGAGGCCAACCAAGCGATTACTACACAACCGCAAGTCGCGTTTCATCCAGACGGGCGAGATGGTTTCATGGTCTATTTCGGTACCGGGCAATATTTGGAGATAGACGACAATGATCCCCTGTCCCAACCTACTCAAGCCTTCTATGGTATTTGGGACAAAAACGAAAATAGTCTAACGGCCTTCGATAGTAGCGACCTTGTCATTCAAACGATCGACAATCAATACGACGAAGGGTTCGATACCGATGAGAATGGGTCTGAAGATGCTTTCTATGCGTTGCGTGAAATGTCGGACAATGACTTAGATTTCGATACGGCAATGGGGTGGAAGATTAACCTACGACCTGAGGCGGTAGAGGGCGTGGCCAACGCGAATAACTTTGGCGAACGACAAGTAAGCAACGCTGTGGTACGCGACGGTCGTGTGATTTTTACCACTTTGATTCCCTCGCAACAGCCATGCGATTTTGGGGGTAGTAGCTTTGTTATGCAGGTCAATTATCGCGATGGTGGGGCCTTGGGCTTCCCCGCATTCGACCTCAATGGCGATGGGGTGTTCGATGAGGTTGATACGAATGCTACAGGAAGGATGTCGGACGTCGGTATAGTGCCAACCTTGAGCATATTGTCAGACTCTGACCGCGACCTTGCCTTCGGAAGCGGCAGCAGTGGCGATGTGGACGTGATGGAGCTTAACACCGGAACGACAGCCAGCGGGCGCCAGTCGTGGCGGCAATTAGATTGACGAAGGTCACTAGGAGTTATTGTATGCGACGTTTTCTCCACTATGGATTGCTCTTCTTATGCTTGATGGCCGCACAGGTTTTCGCACAGAACGAGCAAACCGGTAGTATCGAAGGTCTCGATCAGGATAATGGCTATGTGACGATTTCAGGAACGAGATATGGGTTTTCCGATCGCGTTACGCAAGTCTACTTGAAGGACCGCCTAATAGGTCCAGAGAAGATGGATGTTGGAATGGTGGTGCGTTTTACGCTCGATGCTAATGGCACTTTAGCGCGAGTCGAGCTGATCGGGCCCGATGCCATGCTTAGAGTGTTGGAGCAGAACTAGGGAGTTAATGTTCGCGCATTACTAGCGCAGTTTACGCTTCGGGCGTAAGCTTATGCACATAACGACCATCATCAATAAAGAGCGAATTTCCACTATGAGAAAACTCTCAAAAATGCGCAAATCTGTATCCGCCATCTCCGGTTTCACATTGATTGAGTTGATGATTGTGGTGGCAATAATAGGGGTCTTGTCTGCAGTAGCCATTCCTGCCTACCAGCAGAGCGTGCGTAGCGGTGGGCGCGCAGAGGCGCAGAGTCTTTTGTTACAAGTGGCCGCGAATCAAGAGCGTTTTTACTCGGATAATAATTCCTACTCAGCTAATGCCAACCCCTTATCCTCACCAGCTGTGGCAACTCTGACCTCTGAAGCAGGCCTGTATCAAGTCGCAGTAGCTGCGTGTGCCGCAGGAGCAATCACAAATTGTTTCGTCGCGACCGCGACACCACAGGGAAACCAGGCTATCGATAGTTGTACAACGCTCACGATTACGAACACTGGCCTCAAGGGCGCCACTGGTGACACTGTCGCCAATTGCTGGCGCTAAACTACTTGCACTCCAAGGCCTTGCCTCTACTGTTTTCCCTTACTCCGTCACCGTCGCTATCAAGCGCAACGCGAACTCGTCCGGCACTGTTGACGACTAGTTGACGCGCCAATTGTGGGTCGCCCGATGCGTCGCAGTAACTGAAATTGCCGCTCTGATGACGCATAAACCCCCTCGCATCAACCTGCAAGTACTGGCGATTGCCAAAGGCGCGCCAAGTAATGCTGCCTTGCCGACTTAGCTCACTCCTTGCTCTTAGAATAATATCGTCTTGGTTGATCTTGCGGTCGAAGTTGCGATCTAGAAAAAGCATCGCGCCTGATGACCATGTGCCACCACATTGTAGCCCGGTGCTGCTGGGGCAGAGTGTTACGCCGCGCCCGTTTTTCGCTGCGGCACTGCGGGCTATTAGAATCAGCTCATTAATTGAACGCAGGGCTTGGTCGCCCTCTTTGGCTGCAACGAAACTTTGCAGTGGAGCCGCAGCCAGCCCTGTTAGTACACAGACCAAGGCGAGTGTGATGCACAACTCGAGTATTGTGAAGCCGCGATTGCCGATCAATTTAGTCACCTCCTTGTGCTAAAGTTGCTCCTTTTCAGTGTAGTTCGTGCAGCATGATTGCGCGAACTTCGCAGTCTGTATTTAGGGCATCAGATTTGAATGATATGAGCGATTTTCTAATAGTAGGAGGAGGCATCATCGGCCTGCTTCTCGCGCGGGAACTATCCGCTGCAGGGGCTAGCGTTACCGTGATCGAGCGCGGTGAATGTGGCAAAGAAGCTTCTTGGGCCGGTGGTGGAATCGTGTCGCCTCTCTATCCTTGGCGCTATACGCCTGCGGTTACCGCGCTTGCCAGTTCCGCACAGAAGGAATACCCAGCCTTAGCAAAGCAGTTGTTAGATGAGACTGGAATAGATCCTGAGTGGGAGCGCACCGGCCTTTTGATGCTCGACGCTGAGGATTCCAATACGGCCTTAGCGTGGGCAAAAGGCGTAGGCAGTGCGATGCATTCGCTCTCCAGCGAGTCAATATATCAACGCGAACCTTTGTTGGCGCCGGGATACAGTGAGGGGCTGTGGATGCCAGGCATCGCCAATATTCGCAATCCGCGTTTGCTCAAAGCCTTGCTTAAAAGCTTGCAACTACAGCCTCGCGTGCGTTTTTTACAACACAGTAGTGTCACCGGGTTTATTCAAGGAACAAGCAGAGACGAGCGCAGCATCGATGGCGTTGAGTTACTGCGTAACGGACAGCATGAAAAAGTTTTGGGGCAGCATGTTGTGGTGACGGCGGGTGCTTGGACGGGAAGTTTGCTTAAATCCCTTCCGCTCGATGTAGACGTGCATCCGGTTAAGGGACAAATGCTGCTGTTGAAACCTGCAAAACAAGTGCTTAGTAGCATCGTGTTGAGTAATGGTCGCTACCTAATACCACGTCGAGATGGACATCTGCTTGTAGGCAGTACTCTGGAGTATACCGGTTTTGATAAGACCACTAGCGAAGAGGCAGAGCAAAGTCTCTTCGCATCGGCACTGGCATTAGTTCCCGCATTAAAATCAGCTCCAATGATTGCTCATTGGGCAGGGTTGAGGCCAGGCGCTGCGCAAGGAATACCCTATATAGGAGGAGTACCAGGGTTTCGAAATTTGAGTTTGAATGCCGGGCAATTTCGCAATGGTTTGGTGTTAGCACCTGCATCGGCAGGTCTGCTTGCGGACATCCTGTTGGGACGAACTCCGCGGGTAGATCCACTTCCTTATCAGCTAGCGACCGGCTTATCTGCCTAACATTACTCTAGGTTCAGTTTCTTCATGCGATAGCGTAAGGAGCGAAAGCTCATGCCGAGAAGTTCGGCGGCCGCCGTCTTGTTCCAACGCGATTCTAAAAGCGCTAGTTCTATGGCACGTTTCTCGATGTTCTCTAGATGCTGTTCGAGTGAAAAGCCGTTACCTAAAGAGAATTCAACGCCACTCGCATTCGCTTTAACTTTGTCACTAGCAGCAGGGTTCGCCATTGAGGTGGTGAAGCTACTGTTCTGTTGCGTTAGGTCTAAGTTGCTTGCAGTGATGCGCTTGTTTTCACTCAGGGTTAGAGCGCGTTGTAAGATGTTTTCCAGTTCCCGCACATTTCCCGGGAATGGGTAACGGCATAGGGCTGTCATAGCGTCGTCCCCAATGCTGGGTGGCGATTCCAAATTATTGTCGAGTGCGATGCGGTTCAGTAATTGTTCGGCAATATCTGGAATATCTTCACTGCGTTCGCGCAGACTTGGAACCGCTAGTTCGATGACATTAATTCGGTAGTATAGATCTTGCCGAAAACGTTGTAGATTGACCTCTTCGACCAAATTCTTATGGCTGGCACTGAGTAAGCGCACGTCCGTGGGGTATTCGACTTGGGACCCAACCGGGCGGACCGATTTCTCCTGTATTACACGAAGTAGTTTGACCTGCATGTGGAGGGGGAGGTCTGCTACCTCGTCTAGAAACAGAGTGCCGCCAGAGGCCGCCTGAAACAGCCCAGTCTTATCTTTGTCTGCACCTGTAAAGCTGCCCTTTATGTGTCCAAAGAGCTCGCTTTCCATCAACTCCGAGGGTATTGCCCCGCAGTTAACTGCGATGAATGGACTGTCGGCCCTCGCACTTTGCAAATGAATAGAGCGAGCCGCAAGCTCCTTGCCACTGCCTGACTCGCCGCTTATGAACACGGGGGCCTGGCTGCGCGCGAGGCGGCTGATCTGTTGTCGCAGTTCGCGTATCTTCTCCGATTTCCCGCTGATGTTCACTGTTTCCGGCAGAACGGAAGTATGGCTAGATTGGGAAGGCGCTGGAGTTGTGGAGAGCTTTATCGCCGCTAGTACTAAGTCTCGAAGTTTCTGTAAGTCGACTGGTTTGGAAACGAAATCGAAGGCTCCCGCTTTGAGTGCTTTTATTGCAGTCTCTGCATTGCCGTGGGCAGTGATTACTGCGACGGGCATGTGGCTGTATTGACGTTGAATGTGCTCGACAAGCTTGATGCCGTCGCCATCAGGAAGGCGCATATCTGTTAGGCATAGGCTAAAAGAATTATTACGCAGATGCTCGAAAGCGCTCGCGAGATCACTGGCACTCTCGGTAATGAGTGACATCCGGCCCAGCGTGATTTCCAGTAGTTCGCGAATGTCCGGTTCGTCGTCAACTATTAATACTCTACCTGTCATCATTACTCCAGGCTCAGGCCGTTGATGCTGGTCAATCTATATTCCGATCGGGGTGAGCGAAGTGGATGCTGAAACAGCTCTTACCCTCTGTAGTACGCTTATAAGAGAGCTGAGCTTGGTTAGCTTCGCACAGTTCTTTTGAGATATAAAGGCCTAGGCCAGTCCCTGTTGCCTCTGTGGTATGGAAGGGCTCAAACAGGTGTTCCTCAGTAGTTTCATCAATACCTGGACCGTCGTCGATGACATGAAGCACCGGTATGTCATTGTTATTCCTATCGCTAATGCCACCTTTGAGCTGCAAGCTAGCTTTGCCTGTTTTCTTCTCGCTATAGCGCAGGCCGTTCTCTACTAAATTATTGAGTATTTGCTCTAGTTGATTCGTGATAACCCTTATCTCTGTCGAACGCGGCTGTATGTCGATGAGGATATCTCCATTAAGCTGATGTGCTGCACGATAAACATCGACATAGTCCGTTAACCAATCGTGCAGATTGATACGCTGTGTGCGGACCTGCTTATGGCGAGACATATGCAGTACATCTTCGATGATATGGTTCACCCTAGCGCTGTGATTCATGATGATCTCAAGAAGCCTGTGATCAGCAGGGCTAAGCTGAGAATCTTCCGCTAGTAATTGCGTGGCGTGGCTGATAGCACCTAAGGGATTGCGGATTTCATGAGCGATACTCGCAGTAAGCCTGCCAAGAGAGGCAAGTTTCAGCTGTTTGACCCGCTGTATTAAATGGCTACTGTCTTCAAGAAAAACCAAGACACTGGATTCTGGCTCCGGCGTAAGATAAGTGAAGCTCGCCTGCAGTTGTGGGCCGCTCTTGTGCACGCTGAAGGTTGGTGGGCGCTTGGTTTTATTGGTTTTCCAGCGGTTCAAATTTTCGAGCAACGCCTGGGGTAATACCAACGTGCTTGCAGCGTGATCGATACTAGGTTTGATGCTGTCATCTATTGCTTGCAGTGCGAGCATCTGATTAGCCGCGTCATTGGCGGTGACGACATTGTCCTCTTGTCCGAGCACAAGGATGCCGGTACGCATGCGTGCAATGATCAATTGATTGAGCTGTTCCAAGCTCAGAATATCGGAGGCTTGTCGTGCGGCTAATAATGCACTTCGTCGCATTCTCTCTGCGAGGGTCTGCAGGTAAAGAGAGGTCGCGAATAGCAGTGCGCCTAGAAGGCCTGACTGCACATACTGATTGCCAGGAACATTGCGGGTAAAGCTCAGATAGACCTCACTATAAATAATAGCGATGCTGGCAATCGCTGCGAGGAACGTACTCATGCGCCCTGCGATTAGGATGCTGCCGGCAGCAATCGTCACGAGATGGAGTAGGCCCAAGCCACTAAGAACTCCTCGTGAGCTGTAAGTCAGCAAGGCAACGCTTAGAATGTCTATTATGAAAAGCGTACTAAGAAGCCGTTGCCGTGCCCTGGAACTCTGCTCTGGCCTAAGAAGGAATAAGACCAGCAAACTGAAGCCTAGGTAGGCTAGGGTGGTATACAGAAACAAGGGAGGGTTGTGGTTGCCAAGCTGAGTAGTGTTAGCCCCGCTTAGGAAGCTCAGTAGTAAAATAACAGCGAGCGCGAGCCGATAAACGTTATAGATCTGTAAGATTCGAGTATTTTGGTCGGGTAGCGTGCTGGCATCCATAACGACGGGTCTTTGAGGCTGTTTGGCGCACGGCAAAGCAATTTGCGTTTTGCTTATGCTGTGGGTTTGTCGGACAATATCGCACTTGATTGACAATAGCCATATGCGCTGCTGTCGCCCTTCGTTTGAATAATTTCACGCTGCAGCGCTAATAATCGCCGCAGACTATTTCATGAGGACGCTATGCCCAAGCAGTTAAAGGTGGTGATGGCCCAGCTGAATTTGTTGGTGGGAGACATCCAAGGCAATACCACCAAGATAATCGAGGGGGCATTGGAGGCAAAGCGGGTTTTTGCGGCCGACATCGTCACATTTCCAGAACTGAGCCTGACCTCCTATCCTCCGGAAGACTTACTCCTGCGACCTAGTTTAAAGCTGCGCATCGACAAAGCACTGCAGCGAATTCTAGATGCTGACCTCGATATCTATCTTGTAGTGGGTTACCCGTTGAGTGAACAGGGGCGACTCTATAATGCCCTATCTGTCATCAAGGGCTCGCAGATTATTACAAGCTATCGCAAGCAATGCCTGCCGAACTATCAAGTCTTCGATGAGCGTCGTTACTTCACAGCTGGTCAGGATGCGGCTGTTGTGGATATAGAGGGTTTCAAGGTCGCGCTGACTATCTGCGAAGATATGTGGGAAGAGGGACCAACTTTGCAGGCAGCCGAAGCCGGTGCGCAATTGCTGTTGAACATCAACGCCTCTCCCTACCATCGAGATAAGCCCCTCGAGCGAGCGCAGCTACTTAAAGAGCGAGCGCAACTCGCCAAATGCCCTATCATTTATACGAATCTTGTCGGTGGGCAAGACGAGTTAGTGTTCGATGGCAGCTCGATGGCGGTCAGCGCCCAGGGTGACTGCATCGTGCGTGCGCCTTCCTTTGAAGAGGGGTTCTTTTTCTTGAGCCTGTCTGAAACGGCACACGGCCTGAGCATAGACGCGCCGCAGGAGGCGCCAGCGGCCTTGGATAGCACCGAGGCGGGTTTGTATAAGGCATTGGTTTTAGGGGTGCGCGATTATGTCTATAAAAATGGCTTTAAAGGGGTTGTACTAGGTTTATCTGGCGGCATCGATTCCGCATTGACCTTGGCAGTGGCGGCAGATGCCTTAGGTCCCGAGAGTGTGAAGGCGGTAATGATGCCTTTCGACTACACCTCTCAGCTGAGCTTGGACCTAGCGCAGGAGCAGGCTAAGACCCTTGGAGTTGAATACAGCGTTATTCCTATCAGTGCAGCATTTAAGAGTTTTGCTGCCGCCCTAGAAGGCGAGTTTGCGGGCTTGCCAGTGGACGTGACGGAGCAGAACATCCAGGCACGCTGCAGAGGTGTGATGTTAATGGCGATCTCCAACAAGACTGGGCGCCTCGTTCTGACCACAGGCAATAAGAGCGAGATCGCCGTTGGCTACTGTACTCTCTACGGAGATATGGCGGGCGGCTTCGATGTACTCAAAGACGTCGCAAAGACAATGGTCTATCGACTCTGCGCATACCGCAATGGCTTGCCCGACGCTCGGGACCGCGCGGTAATACCTATCGAGGTCATCGAGCGAGCGCCTAGTGCGGAACTGGCTCCAGACCAAGTGGACCAAGACAGCCTGCCTCCATACGACGTGCTCGATACGATTCTAGAGCTTTATGTCGAGAAGGACATGAGTGCGTCACATATCATTGCGCAGGGTTTCGATGAAAGCACTGTACGCAGGGTCTTACGCTTAGTAGATATTAACGAATATAAACGCCGTCAGAGCGCAGTAGGGGTGCGCCTGACAACGCGCGGTTTTGGCCGCGATCGTCGCTACCCCATCACCTCCGGCTGGGAGCTCGGCGAGTAATTCGCCAGCGTGAACAGCTAAACAACAAGACAGGTAGGTAGGCAAGTGAAAGAGCATATCCTGAACACGCTGGGCGACTCGCGCGATTACTTACATCGCTTCATGAGCGATGGGAACAATATCGAAGCAATAGCGCGCGCCGCAAGCGTGATGATCGCCGCGTTGCATAAGGGCAATACCATCTATAGTTGCGGAAATGGCGGCTCGATGAGCGATGCCATGCATTTTGCCGAGGAACTGACGGGGCGCTATCGCAAGAATCGTTTGGGGCTATCTGCCGCGGCGATTAGCGATCCAGGGCATATTAGCTGTGTGGCCAATGATTTCGGTTACGAGTTTATTTTCTCGCGCTATCTTGAGGCGCGAGCTCGCAAGGGCGATTGTCTCTTGGCTATTAGTACGAGCGGAAGCAGCAAGAATGTGATTAAAGCAGCGGAGTTTGCTATGGCGAATGGAATGGAGGTGGTTAGCCTAACCGGAGAGGCAGCTAGCGCGCTCGGCAAGCTGGTGAGTGTCGATATTAGTGCAGGCAAGAGTGCCTTCGCGGATCGTGTGCAGGAAGTGCACATCAAAATCATCCACACGCTGATCGAATTGATCGAGCGTGAGTTCTACCCGGAAAACTATTAAAGACTAGCCGAAGATGCCGAAGGTCAGGATGCTAAGCAGGCTACGGCCCTGATCGGGCGCGTCTTCAATAATAGTCTCAGGACGGAATGGGCGTGTAGTCGGTGCTAAGGGAGTGTTGTCTACGTTGTCCCCAAGCAGGCCGAAAGAGACTGTGTAAAGTAGTGATGGGTTGGTGACATCGCTACGCACAATGAAATTGCCACTCGGATCGATCGCTGGATGGTCTGGGAAATTAGTCTTTAGCAGCGACAACGATGTTGCCGCGAGCTCGTCTAGGCCCATACGCAAATAACACTCCACCATGATTGCGACGCCATCGGCAACGATTGGGCTGCCTTGGAAATTCTCCACAATATAACGGCCCCGGTTCAATGCCGCCATATAGCCGCGGCGCTCCATGTAGTATTCCGCCACGTGTACTTCGTAAGCCGCAAGGGTATTGCGCAGGAAGATCATTCTTGCGCGTGCATCCGCGGCGTACTCGCTGTCGGGGTACAGAGCCAATAGAAGGGAGAATTCTGCGAAGGAGTCCCGTGCACGGCCTGGATCACGCTTGGACGGGTCGGTTGGGAGGAAGCGCGCTATAAAGCCGGAGTCTTCCGCAAAAGAGGACATGCCCTTCATGTAATAGGCGTAATCGATATTGGGGTTGTCTGGGTGCAGGCGAATGAAGCGGTCAGCGGCACTGCGCGCAGCTTCGAGATCGAGGTTGCTATAGTAGGCGTAGATCAGCTCCAGTTGCCCTTGTGCAGCGAAGCGCCCGAAGGGGAAACGTGACTCTAAGGCCTGATAAGTGGCGATAGCCGCACGGTAGTTGCGGGCGTTCAAGGCGCGCTGTGCGGTGGTGTAGAACTGCTCCTCAGTGCTGAGGCTAGCGAACTCGTCTCTTTCTTCTCTGTCGAAAATCGAACATGAAACGAATGCCAGACAAAGGGTGATCAGGATCAGGACTCTCACGCGACAACAACCTCTACTATTGGAGCTTACATAAAATAGTGAATTTATCTGTGTGCTAAGCAGTTATAATGGCTCACCTGCCTCGCCAATGACGAGGACGTATTTAACCACAGCCGCCGCTTTATACCAAAGTGAAGCT
>TARA_R110002167_G_scaffold269334_2_pt1 | contig 94203 bp, 90 predicted proteins | sample TARA_R110002167 | Tara Oceans TARA_R110002167 (sample SAMEA4398238) | marine metagenome | biome: Polar Biome; feature: [MES] marine water layer (ENVO:01000295) within the mesopelagic zone...; material: water (ENVO:00002006), including particulate matter (ENVO:01000060) such...
TCACCAGCACTGTCAGCAGGGTCGAGGACAGCAATCCAAACAGCAACGAGATCGCCAGCCCCTGAAAGATCGGGTCGGTCAGGATCACAAAGGCCCCGATCATCGCTGCAATCGCTGTCAGCAGGATCGGCTTGAAGCGGATCGCACCCGCCTCGATCAGGATATCGACAGGGGTCTTGCCGGTAGGGTCCGCGTGGCGAATGAAGTCTACCAGCAGGATCGAGTTGCGCACGATAATGCCGGCCAGCGCGATGAACCCGATCATCGAGGTGGCCGAAAACGGCGCGCCAAACAGCCAGTGACCGGCCATGATGCCCAGAAACGTCAGCGGCACCGGCGTGAGAATGACCAGCGGCAGACGGAACGAGCCGAACTGCGCCACCACCAGGATGTAGATCCCCAAAAGGGCCACGATAAAGGCAGCCCCCATATCGCGGAAGGTGACATAGGTGACCTCCCATTCGCCATCCCACAGCAGCGTGGTCACGCTTTCGTCCTGCGGCTGTCCGTTCATGCGGATCACCGGTTTTGTGCCAGGTTCCCAGTCCATCGCGTCCAATGCGCGCCCCACCGCGATCATGCCGTAAAGCGGCGCCTCAAAGCTGCCCGCGAGTTCAGCCGTCACCATTTCGGCCGCGCGCCCGTTGTGGCGGAAAACCGGAAACGAGGCGCGCTCTTGAGCCACATCGATGACATCGCCCAATTCGACCACACCGCGCGCTCCGGGCAGCACATTGGCCGGGATCGGCGTAGACAGGAACCGCTCGTCCAGCACCCGGTCGGCAGGGGCGCGCGCAATCTCGATCGGGATCGGATCACGCCCGCCACCACGGTGCGAATAACCAACCGTCTGGCCGCTATTCAAAACCGCCAGCGTGTCAAAGACATCGCTCTCCTGAACGCCATAAAACTCTAGGAAATCCGTGCTGATCGTGGCGCGAAGCCTGCGCGGCTGGACGCCAAAACTGTCATCGACATCCACAACAAACGGCACGCTCTCGAACGCTTGGCGCACCTTCGTCGCAGCCTCGCGGCGGGTTTCGGCGTCGGGACCATAGATCTCGGCCAGCAGCGTGGCGATGACCGGCGGGCCGGGGGGTGGCTCCACGGTTTTCAGGCTGGTGCCCTCGGGCAAGCTCAGGCCGGACAGACGCGCGCGGATATCAAGCGCAATCTCGTGGCTTGGCCGGTCGCGCTCGGCGCCGGGTGACAGCGTGATCTGCACCTCGCCCATCTGGGGGGCGGACCGCAGGTAATAATGCCGCACCAACCCGTTGAAATTGAACGGGGCCGCCGTGCCGGCGTAGGTCTGCACCGACACCACTTCGGGCACTTGCCGCACCAGACGGGCCACGTCCTGGGCCACACGGTCGGTCGCCTCCAGGGCCGTCCCTTCGGGCATGTCGATCACCACCGAAAGCTCGGACTTATTGTCAAACGGCAACAGCTTTACGGTGACGTCTTGGGTATAAAGCAAGCCAAGCGAGCCAAAAGAAAGCACCACGGTGATCAGCAAAAACCCAAGACTACGGGCCTTTGTCGCAAGCAGGGGCCGCGCCAGAAAACTATAGGCCCGCCCTAAAATACCGCCCGGATGACCGCCATAGACATCATCGTGACCATGGGCGGTCATCGGCGCACGACCGGCCATTTTGACCATCAGCCAAGGCGTGATAACCACCGCCACAAAGAACGAGAAAATCATCGCCGCACTGGCATTGGCAGGGATCGGGCTCATGTAGGGGCCCATCAACCCCGAGACAAACAGCATCGGCAAAAGGGCTGCCACCACGGTCAGTGTGGCGACGATCGTGGGGTTGCCCACCTCGGCCACCGCCGCAATCGCGCCCTTGATCCGGTCGCCGCCCTTGTCCTTTGCCCAGTGGCGCGAGATGTTTTCAATCACCACAATCGCGTCATCGACCAGAATACCGATGGAAAAGATCAGCGCAAACAGCGACACGCGGTTCAGGGTATAGCCCATGATCCATGCCGAAAACAGCGTCAGAAGGATGGTAACCGGGATCACCACAGCGACCACCGAGGCCTCGCGCCAGCCGATCGCGATCCAGACCAGCCCGACAATCGACAATGTGGCAAGGGCCAGCGTGAACAACAACTCGTTGGCCTTTTCGTTGGCGGTTTCGCCAAAGTTGCGGGTCACGATGATGTCGAATGTTTCGGGTATCAGACTGCCCTCAAGCGCCTCGATGCGCGCCATCACCGCCTCGGATACCACCGTCGCATTGGCACCGGCCCGTTTGGCAATCGCCAGCGTGACCGCGGGTGCGCGCGCGACCTCGCCATCCGCGTCCGCGGTGACATTGGCCACCAAAGCATCGGCATAGTCGGGCACAAACGTCACATCAGCCACGTCGGCCACATAGACCGGCCGCCCGTCACGGGTGGTCAGCAGCAGATTGGCAATCTGCGCCGGCGCTATCAGCGTTTCACCCGCCACAAGGGCAATCTGTTCGCCCGCATCGCGCACCGTGCCGATGTTCAACGACCGGTTCGCGCTTGTGACTTTGCCCGCAAGTTGCTGCAAGGTAACGCCGTATAGCGCCAGACGCTCGGGGTCGGGGGCGATACGGATCGTCTCGCTCACCTCGCCCACCAGATAGGTCAGGCCGACATTTTCGGTTTTCGAGATTTGCGTGCGCAGCTCCCGGGCGACCCGCGTGAGGTCATTGGCGCTGATCCCCGTGGCCTCTGGCTTGGGGGTAAGGGTCAGCGAAATAATCGCCACATCGTCGATCCCGCGCCCGACAATCAACGGCGCAGGGATGCCCACGGGGATCTTGTCCAAATTGGCGCCAATCTTGTCACGCACCCGCAGCACGGCAGTATCCGCCGAGGTGCCGACCTTGAAGCGCGCGGTGATCAGCGCCTGATCATCTTGGGTCGAGGAATAGACATGGTCCACGCCGTCGATGCTTTTGACGATGGTCTCCAGCGGCTCTGTCACCAGCTTGACCGCATCTTCGGCGTGAAGCCCGGGGGCTTGCAGCAGAATATCAACCAAAGGCACCGAGATCTGCGGCTCTTCCTCGCGTGGCAGCGATGTCAGCGCGACAAGCCCCATCGCCAGTGCCGCCAATATAAACAAGGGCGTCAGCGACGAGGAAATAAACGCGCGGGTCAGACGTCCGGCAATGCCGAGGTTGGGGGTGTCAGGTGCATCACTCATGGGGGGCCGCCAATCGGTCACCGGCGATCAGACCGGACAGTATTTCAATCATCGCCTTGCCTTCAATCACGCTACGCTGGCCGGACACGACCGTGCGCAAAATAGGGCCCTCGGGGCCAGCAACATGCACAAAATCAAGACCGGTCTGTGTGGTCACCGCCGTCTCGGGCACCATCAGCGCGGGGCGGGTATCGACAGGCAGCCGCACCAGCACCCGCGCATTGATAAAGGTTTCAGGCAGGTCAGGCACATCGACATCGGCGATCACCCTGCCATTTTCGATCAGCGGATAGATCCGCGCCAGCGTGCCCTGTGCAGGGCCCGTTGCGGTTTCGATTTCAATGGCAGCGCCCTGCTGCAAGACGGCTGCATGACGTTCAGGCACCGCAATACGCAGGAAAATCCCGCCGCCGCCGATTGTGGCCACCGCTTCACCGGCCATGATTACCGCCCCTGCGGCCACCGGCACATCCAGCACACGGCCTGCGATCGGGGCCAGCACGGTGCCTTCAAGCGCTTGTTGTGCGACCACCTGACGATCGGCGCGCGCGGCGGCGATCTGGCCTGCGACCACATCAACCTGCGTGCGCAGCGCATCAAGCTGCTGCACCGTGGTCACCCCGCGGGTCAACAGATCCTCGCCACGGGTCAACTCGGCGTCGGCATTGTCGAGTTGCGCGGTGAGCGTCTGCAACCGGGCATCAATCGCGGCCAGTTGAAAATCAATCTTTGCGTCCACAATCCGCGCCAGCACTTGGCCCGCGGTCACCACATCGCCTTCACTGATCTCAAGCGACACCAGCGTGCCGCCAAGGCGGGCGCGGGCCGGAATACGGCTGCGTGCCTCGATCTGGCCATAAACCGCCTTCCATTCCGTGACCATCGTCGGGGTCAGGGCCATATCTTCGCTGTGTGCCGGCAACGTCAGCAGGGTCAGGGCAGTAAAAGCAGCAATCAGGGTTCGCACGGGTTTTCCAATCCAGAATAGGGGATACAGGTGACGCCCCTATTACATGCAAAAAACCGAATGTAAAGGCCCGCTGTCGCCTTGATGGCGCGAGATCACCTCGCGGGATCAGAGTGCCGGAATTCTGAACTCGGACAGGCTGTCCTCGAACATCGACAGAAACTCCAGCGTCAGCAGTGACGGGGCCTTGTGCACAGGGCGCAGCAGCGACAATTGATGCGGCACATTGGGCACAAAAGGCCGGAACGACAGACCCCGCGATGCGTAGTTGCGCGCGTCAAGCTCGCTGACAATCGACACGCCGGTGCCAAGGCTGACCAATTCGCACGCACAAGTGAACTGGCGGGTCTCGACGATTGATTTGAACCTGTGCCCGGCCAGGGCAAAGGCGTCGACAACCGATTTGTAAAACTGACTGTCCTTGCGGTCATGGATCATCTTTTCATCCACCAGATCGGCGGGCGTAATTTCCGACAAGGCCTCCAGCGCGTGCCCTTGGGGGAAAATACACACCGACCGCACCGCGATCATCCGGCTTTCAACGGCAGGGTGTTCCTCAAACCCGTCGGTGATGCCGCAATCATATTGCTCGCCGATGATCCATTCCAGAATACGCTCGGGGCGGTCGGGCTCGATGGTGACGGTGACATCAGCGCGGTTTTCAAGAAACTTCGCGATCAGCTCGGGCAGGTGACTGGTGGCAAAACCGGGCAGACAGGCGATGCGCAGATGTCCGGCTTGGCGGCGCGGAATATCGCGGCCCATTTCCGAGATATACTGCATGGATTCAAGCAGGCGCTTGATTTCCGGCAGCAGATATCCGGCCTCTTGGGTCAACACCAGCCGACCCGCTTTGCGGTGATACAGCTTGAACCCCAGCTCGGCGGACAGGTCCGACAACAGCCGGCTGGTTGCGGGTTGCGAGATGCCCAAATCTTCGGCGGCACGCGACACCGTGCCCCTCTTGGACAGTGCGTGCAGGGCTTCAAGCTGTCTAAGGCGCAGGGGCTCTCGCATCCGATATCCTTTGTCGTCATGGTGGCAAAACCAGACATAACACAATGTTATAATAATATCAAAAATAAGTATGTTGCCCTATGCAATTTCCCGATCTAGCCTTTTGAAAAGCGCAATCAGGGGGGATTCGCCATTATTGAGACTGTTTTTCCTTGCCGTGTCTTACAGATGTCATCTGTGCCGTGTGATACGCGGTGCAATGTCGCTTGCGTGGCACCTCGCCGATGACATCCCCGGATCAAACAGTGCAAAAAATGGACCCAAGCAAAACAGCCCCCCGCATCTACGGCCATCGTGGCGCGCGCGGTGAAATGCCCGAGAACAGCCTCGAGGGGCTGCACCATCTTTTGCAAACCGGCGTGCGGGCGGTCGAGATCGACGTGCAAAATACCGCGGACGGGGTGATGGTGCTGTGGCATGATCCGACGCTGGACCCCGACATGGTGCGCGACGCGGCAGGGTATTGGGTGGCGCCCGGTGACACACGGATTATCGCAACACCCTATGATGCGCTTGCGCGGTTCGACATCGGCGCATTGCGATACGGCAGCGCACAGGCGCAAAGATTTCCGCAGCAGGCCCGCTTTGACAATGTGCAGATCCCGACATTGCAAGACGTGTGCCGCCTTGTGCAGGCGACGCCCGACTTCATTTTGAATATCGAGGTGAAATCATACGCGGACCGCAGCGATCTTGGCGACACTCCCGAGGGTCTGGCACGATCGGTTGCCACATTGGTGCAGGCCGCCGGTCTGGCCGACCGGACGATTGTGTCGTCGTTTGACTGGCGGGTGCTGACGGCGCTGCGCCGCTTGGCCCCCGCATTGTCGCGCGGCTATCTGTCCTATCTGGACCGCCCCGATCCGCCGATGCAGCCCAATATCATCGATGGCAGCGCGTGGATGGATGGCATCCGGCTTGGCGATCACGCGGGCAGTTTGCCGCAGGCGATTGCGGATGTTGGCGGCTCTGTATGGGCGCCCTATTTCAAAGACCTCACGGCCCAGGACCTGACCCGCGCCCATGATGCAGGGCTGAAGGTCAATGTCTGGACCGTCAATGATATCAACGACATGCAGCGCATGGCGGATATGGGTGTTGACGGGATTATCACCGACTATCCGACACGGGCACAGGCGCTTTTTGCGCCCGAACCGCAGCTTGAAAACCCGGCGATTTCAGATCAGGCGGTGGCCCGTGACACCGTTTAGTTTTCCCGAATTCCTGCTTGCCATTGCAAGTGCCGCGGCGTTGCTGGTCTGGTCGGTGCGGCTGGTGCGCACCGGGTTCGAGCGGGCCTTTGGGCCAGAGCTGCGCGCCGGTCTGCGCAAATCAACAAGCAACCGGGTCTATGCCGCACTGACCGGCGCTGTGGCCGCGTTTTTGTTGCAAAGTGCGACGGGCGTGTCGGTTCTGGTCGCGGGCTTTATGTCAAGCAGTGCCATTGCGCCGCTGCCCGCTTTTGCGATGCTGCTGGGCGCGGATGTCGGCTCGGCGCTGGTGGCGCAGGTCTTGGTGGTGCAATCAAGCGTTCTGGTCTCCGTGCTCTTGCTGACGGGCTGCGTTTTGTTTTTACGCAGCAAGCGGCCCAAACTGCGTCAATGCGGGCGTATCCTGATCGGTATTTCACTGATCCTGATCTCGTTGAGCATGATCTCGATGGCCAGCGCCCCGCTGGTTGATATTAAGGCAGCACAGGCGGTGTTCGGCTATCTGGGGCGCGATCTGGTCACCGCCTTTGTTTTGGCGGCGGTGTTGGCATGGCTGATGCATTCCAGCCTTGCGGCGGTCCTGCTCTGGGTCACGTTCGCCGCACAGGGCGTTTTGCCGGTCGAGGCCGCGATGGCGATGGTGCTGGGGGCAAATTTGGGCGGCGCCTTTATTGCCTTTGCGCTGACGCTGGCCGCCTCGGTCGATATCCGCAGAATGGTGCTGGCCAATCTGTTATGGCGCGGTGGTTTTGCGGCTTTGGGCCTGATCCCGCTGACATATTTTCCTGCCGCCTTTACATGGCTGGGGGCTGCGGACGCACAACAGGTGTTGAACCTGCATCTGGCGTTCAATCTGGCCTTGCTGGTGATCGGCCTGCCGGTCTCATCGCTGATGATCGCATTGGCGTCCGCGCTTGTCGCGGACGCGGACCCCGATGCGTCCGATGCCGCGAACACGACGTTGCTGGACCCGAATGCACAAAACACACCCAACCTCGCGCTGGGGTTAGCTGCGCGTGAATTGATGCATATCGCCGAACGGGTCGCGGTCACGCTGGGCCGTGCCATGCAGCTATACCGCAGCTACGACATGACGGCGGCGGCCGCCACACGGCGCGATTATCAGGCGATCCGCACCTCCGTGCGCACCCTCAAATTCTATCTGACGCGGCTGGACCAGTCGAAAATGACCGATCAGGCGATCCAGAAAAGCCACGATCTGGTTGAATCGGCCATTCACATCGGGACCGCCGCCGAAGCGATTTCGGAAAAGATGGTCCGGCTTGCAGAGCAGATTCACACCGAACATCTTCAATTCTCCCAAGACGGGATGGCCGATCTTGAGGATATGTTCGATCTGGTCTTGCAGAACGTGCAACTGGGGATCAATGTCTTGATGACCCAAGACCCGTCCGCGGCGGCGTCACTGGTTGAACGCAAGGCCACCGTGCGCGAGGCGGAAAAAACCTTTCGCCGGCGCCATCTGGACCGGTTGCAACAACAGACGTCCGAGACAACCGGCACCAGCGACGTTCATCTGGAGACGCTACAGGTGCTCAAGTCGGTCAATGCCTCGTTTGCGATGATGGGCTACCCGCTGCTTGAACAGACGGGGGCGTTTCTGGACAGTAGATTGGTCAAATGACATTTGCACCACATGAAATTCGCGCAGAAAAACCGGCGAAAAGGCCGGGAACACACGACTTAACCTCCAACAGACAAGGGACTTGACTATGAAACTTACATCAACAACCGCAACCGCGATGGTGCTGGTTCTGGCCGCAAGCCAGATGGCGCAGGCCGGTGATACGCTGCGTCTTTTGACATGGGGCGGCTATGCACCCGAAGAGGTCATCGCGCTGTTTGAAGCCGAAAGCGGGCACAGCGTCGAAGTCACGCTGTCCAACAACGAAGAAATGATTGCAAAGCTGCGTGCGACGGCCGGCGGCGGCTTTGATCTGGCACAACCAAGCCAGGACCGGATCGCCGGACCGCAAGCCGAGTTTGGCATCTACAAGCCGATGGATCTGACGCAGATCGACGCGTCCCAGTTCATCACATCGATGCTCGAGGCCACCAAGACCAATACAACCGTGGACGGCGAAATCTACGGCGTCCCGCACGTCTGGGGCACCTCCGGCCTGGTTCTTGACACAACCGCCGCGGCATCGGTGAAAGACTATACCGATCTGTGTTCCGACGAGGTCGCGGGCAAAGTGTCCTACCGGCTCAAGCGTCCGACATTGATCGGCTTTGCTTTTGCAATGGGGCTTGATCCTTTTGCAGCCTACGGCGACGAAGCGGCCTACAGCGAGATCATGGATCAGGTCGAAGCCAAGCTGATCGAGTGCAAACCTAACGTCAAAACCTACTGGGGCGGCGGTGACGAGCTGATGAACCTGATCCGCTCTGGCGAAGTTGTGGCATCCATGGCGTGGGATACCGGCGGCTGGAAGCTGAACGGCGAGATGCCAAACGTGACCTTTGTCGCACCGGCATCTGGCGCATTGGGCTGGATCGATACATTTGTGCTGCCCGCCAAAGGCCGCGCTGACGAAGCCGCCTATGACTGGATCAACTTTGTGATGCGCCCCGAAATCTCGGCGATGATCACAAGTAGTGCGGGCAACTTCACCGCGTCCAAAGGGGCCGACGCGTTTGCCGACGCTGCGCTGAAGGCCCAGTATCAGGCCAGCTTCTCGGCGGCTGATGTGGACAACATCAAATGGTATCCGCCTGTGCCTGCTGGTCTTGAAACCATCGAAGGTGGTGTTCTGGACCGCGTCAAGGCAGCCAACTAGGCGGCACACCAACACGGCCCCGCCGGTTTGGCGGGGCCGTCTCTTATCAAAGGACGACACATGACAGCCCCCGATTTAAGATGCCAGAACCTGACCAAAGACTACGGGTCTGTCAGGGCCGTGGATAACGTCAGTTTCGATGTCCCTGCGGGCTCGTTCTTTTCCATTCTCGGGCCGTCGGGCTGCGGGAAAACCACAATCATGCGGATGATTGCGGGCTTCCAGGAACCGACCTCGGGTGACATCCAGATCAAGGGCAAGTCCGTCCTGAACGTGCCACCCAACAAACGACCGGTGAACATGGTGTTCCAGCATCTGGCCCTGTTCCCGATGATGAATGTTGCGGACAACATCGGCTACGGGTTGCGGCGACGCAAAGTCGACAAGACGCAGATCAGCCGCAAAGTTGACGAGGCACTGGACCGCATCGGACTGCCGGGGATCGGCAAACGGCAGGTCAGCGAATTGTCGGGCGGGCAAAAACAGCGCGTGGCGATTGCCCGCTGTATGGTGTTGGAACCCGATGTGCTGCTGCTGGACGAACCCTTGGGTGCGCTTGATCTGAAGCTGCGCGACCAGATGAAGGTCGAGCTCAAGGCGCTTCAAGCCGCGTTTGATACCACATTTCTTTATATCACCCACGACCAGAGCGAGGCTTTGGTGATGTCGGATGCGATTGCAGTGATGAACGCCGGTCGCTTTGAACAGGTCGGCGCGGCACAAGACCTGTATCACACTCCCAAGACCGCTTTTGTTGCGGGGTTTGTCGGCGAAAGCAACCGCTGGCTGGGCACCGTGTCGCGCCGCGAGGGCAAACACGTCGAGATCATGGCCGCCGACGGTCAGGCGATCCGCGCACTTGCCTCGGGCGAGGCGCTGGTGCGCGGCGCAAAGGCAGAGGTCTTTGTGCGCCCCGAAGCGATACGCGTCAGTCACGATGCAAGCGACCTGTCAGGGGCCGAAAACATCCTGTCGGGCACCGTCGAGCAGATCCTGTTCAATGGGGCGGCCAGCCGGATTCTGGTGCGACCCGACGGCGGCGGCGAGATTGTGGAAGTGAACATGCCCCAAGCCGGCGGTGTCAGCACATGGGCCAAAGGACACACCGCCCATGTCGGTTGGTCTCACGATCAAAGCATCGCCTTTGTGCAGAGGGCCCGGTGATGGGCGCGCACCGCAAATTCGGGTTTTATTTGCTGCTGGCACCCTTGGCCTTGTGGCTTATCCTTTTGATCGTCATCCCGCAGGTCAATCTTGCGGTGCTGTCGTTGCAAGAACGGGTCGGCGTGCGTCAATATGTGACGAGCCTTGCAAACTACCGCACCTTTATCGAGGAACCGCTCTATCTGATAACCTTTGCGCGCACCGCGGTGATGTCGGTGCTGGCCACGGTCTTGACGCTGCTGATCGGGTTTCCGGTGGCTTACTATATCGCCAAAATGGTGCGCGGGCGGACCCGGTCGGTTCTGTTCCTGCTGTGCCTTGTGCCGTTTTGGGTCTCCGAGCTGGTGCGCACCTTCGGGTGGATGATCTTGCTGCGCGAAACCGGCGTGGTGTCGTCCCTGCTGCAATGGGCGGGTCTCGCATCCGGCCCTGTTGAAATGCTGTATAATGATGCCGCGATTATGGTCGGCCTTGTCTATACCTCGATGCTGTTCATGGTTGTGCCTTTGGTCACGACGCTCGATAGCCTTGATGACGCGGTGATCGAGGCCAGTTATGATCTGGGCGGCACCGCCCCCTCGATCCTGCGCGAGATCGTCATCCCCCATGCCATGCCGGGCATCGTGTCGGGATGTATCGTGGTCTTTATGCTGTCGCTGGGCAATTACCTGACCCCGATCATGCTGGGCGGCAAGGAAAGCCTCTGGTTCACCGAGCTGATCTACTCGCAGTTCATCGTGCGCTTTAACTGGGAACTTGGGGCGGCTTTTGGCTTCCTGCTGTTGTTCCTGTCGTCTGTGATTGTCTGGGCCGCCCTGCGCCTATCGGGACAAACACTTGAAAAAACAATGGGTTGAGGTGATAAAATGATACCAACAATCCCGCGCAACCGCACCGCCACTTGGGCCTACAACGCCTATATCGGGCTGTTTTTCCTTTATCTTGCCCTGCCGCTGGTCGTGGTGGCGACCTTTGCCTTTAACGACAGCCAGTTCCCGTCGCTGCCTTGGAAAGGCTTCACATGGGACTGGTTCTTTGGCACGGCACAACCCAAACTTGGCGTGTTTTATGAAAGCGCGATTTTGGGTGCGGTTGGCACCTCGGTGATTGTCGGGGTCAGCGTCTCATTGATCTCTGTGGCTGTCGGCACCACCAATGCCTTCTTGTTCAACCGCTACGAATTTCGCGGCAAAAGCGCGCTTTATGTCTTGATGATCGTGCCGCTGGTGATCCCGGGCATCGTGCTTGGCATCTCTATTCTGGTGTTCTCGTCAAGCGTGGCCAACGCGGCTTGGGAGGGGGCAAAACTTGATCTGGTGGCCCTGCGCCCCGGTCTGACGCTGGTTGTGCTGGGGCAGTTTTCGTTCATCACCACGATTGCAACGCTGGTGATTTCGGCGCGCCTGAAAAGCTTTGACCGCACCCTGGAAGAGGCCGCACTGAACCTCGGGGCCACGCCACTGACGGCCGTGCGCACGGTGACGATCCCCTATCTTGCGCCCGCTTTGGTCGGCGCCTTTGTGGTGTCATTCCTGATGAGTTTCGAGAATTTCAACACCACATTGATGCTGGTCGGTTCTGACGCTCCCTTGACGATCGCCATGTTTGACCGCCTGAAAGAAGGCTCCACACCGCTTTTGAACGCGGTCTCGCTGATGCTGATGATCGGCTCAAGCCTGCTTGCACTGGTGATGATCGTCTTTCAGAAACGCTAGCGGCGGATCAGACCGTCTGCGTGCCGCCCGCTGACAGTTCAGCAGGCGGCACGCAGACCTAGACGATTTGCAGCAACAGCTTTGTGGTGTTCTCGCGTGTCATCTCGACAGGGTTGCCGCCGGTGCTGGGGTCGTTCAACGCACCTGCAACGATCCGGTCGATATCAGGGTCAGTGACCCCAAGCCCGGCCAGCGTCTTGGGGATGCCCAGCGAGGCATTCAGCGCGTCGACATAGGCGCAAAACCCGTCAAATCCGCCCGCAATGCCTAGGTAATTTGACGCCTGTTCAATCACGCCGGTAATTTTCGGTTTGTTGAACTGAAGCACCGCAGGCATACAGACCGCATTCGTGGTTCCGTGGTGCGTGTGGTAAATCGCGCCAATCGGATGCGACAGCGCATGGATCGCACCCAGCCCCTTTTGAAATCCCGTCGCCCCCATAATGGCCGCGGACATCATATGCGACCGCGCCGCGATATCGCTGCCATCGGCATAGGCGCGCGGCAAAAATTCCTTGACCAACCGCATCCCTTCAAGCGCGATGCCCTGCGACATCGGGTGATAATGCGGCGAACAAAACGCCTCGACGCAATGTGCAAAGGCATCAAGCCCGGTGCCAGCGGTGATAAAATCCGGCATCCCGACCGTCAGTTCGGGATCACAAATCACAACGCGGGGCAGGAATTTGGGATGAAAGATGATTTTCTTCTCAGCGGTCACCGAATTGGTAATGACCGAGGCGCGCCCGACCTCCGAGCCGGTGCCCGCCGTGGTCGGCACCGCCACAATCGGCGCAATAGCATCCGCATCCGCGCGGGTCCACCAATCGCCGATATCCTCAAAGTCCCACAACGGGCGGGTCTGTCCGGCCAGAAAGGCCACCAGCTTGCCCAGATCAAGGCCGGACCCACCGCCAAAGGCAATCACCCCGTCATGTCCGCCGTTCTGAAACGCTTTCACACCGGCCGCGGCATTCTTTTCGTTCGGATTTGGATCAACGTCGCAAAACATCGCACGCCCAAGGCCCGCAGCCTCAAGCAGATCAAGCGTTCGGGTGGTGATGTCCATGTTGGCCAAGCCACGATCCGTCACAAGAAGGGGCTTTTTGATACCGGCGGCAGCACAAGCCTCCGCGATTTCGGAAATGCGGCCCGCGCCGAACCGGATTGCGGTGGGGTAGGACCAGTTTGCGGTAAGTGTCATGTTCTTCAAGCCTTTTTAAGGTGGTAGGACTTTGGGCGTGTCAGGTTGTGGTAGCCGATGACCGACAGGCCGCCGCCGCGACCGGTGTCTTTGCACCCGGTCCAGCACAGGCCCGGATCAAGATAATCGGCGCGGTTCATAAACACGGTGCCGGTCTCGATCTGGTCGGCAATCGCCTCGGCGCGGGCGGCATCCTTGGTCCATAGCGAGGCCGTCAGCCCGAAATCACTGTCGTTCATCAGCCGGATCGCCTCGGCGTCGTCCTTTACGGCCATGATACCCACCACAGGGCCAAAGCTTTCCTCGCGCATCACCCGCATATCATGGGTCACATTGGTCAAAATCTGCGGCATCAGATAGGCTCCGCCATCTTGGGGAAAGCGGGCCGGATCAATCCGGGCAATAGCACCATCCGCAATCGCTTGGGCTGTTTGCGCGCGCACCTCATCGGCAAACCGGACATGGGCCATGGGGCCCAGCGTCGTTTCCTCGTCCAGCGGATTGCCCAGCTTATAGCCGTTCACAATCGCCACGGCTTTTTCAACAAAAGCCTCAAACAGGCTCTCGTGCACATAGATCCTCTCGATCCCGCAACAACATTGGCCCGCGTTGAACATCGCGCCATCAATCAAGGTATCTACAGCGGCATCAAGGTCGGCGTCGTCCATCACATAGCCCGGGTCTTTGCCGCCCAGCTCAAGCCCGATGCCGGTAAATGTGCCCGCCGCTGCGGTCTCGATCGCTTTGCCGCCGCCCACCGAGCCGGTGAAGTTGACAAAATCAAAGGCGCGCGCCCCGATCAGCGCAGATGTGGTCTGATGGTCCAGAAACACGTTCTGGAACACATCTGCCGGAATGCCCGCAGACAGAAATGCCGCCGCCATGCGTTCCCCCACCAGCGGGGTTTGCGAGGCGTGTTTCAGCACCACAGCATTGCCCGCGATCAGGGCAGGGGCCACGGTATTGATCGCGGTCATATAGGGGTAATTCCACGGCGCCACGACCAGAACCACACCGTGGGGCACACGTTTGATCACGCGGCGAAACGCGTCGCTGTCTTCCACGATGATCGGTGCCAAGGCCTCGGGCGCGATGTCCGCCATATAGCTTGCGCGTTCATTAAAGCCGCCGAACTCACCGCCATAGCGCACCGGTCGGCCCATCTGCCACGCGATTTCCGGCACGATGTCATCGTTCATCGCGCCCACCGCCGCGACGCCCGCTTGCACCAATGCGATGCGCTCGGACAGCGGGCGCTTGGCCCAGTCGCTTTGCGCGGATCTGGCGCGTGCCACTGCGGCGTCAGCATCCGCCCGCGTTAAAACCTCACGTGTCGCATAAACAGATCCGTCAATCGGCGAGATACATCTGATCGTCATGGTGCTTAAGCCCTTTCAAAGCCGCGCGCGATTTCCCAATCGGTCACGGTGCGGTCAAATTCTTCTTGTTCCCACTCGGCCGCGCGGGTGTAGTGCTCGACGACATCATCCCCCAGCACCTCGCGCAGGAGTTTTGAGGCGCGCAATGTTGCGGTCGCGGCGCGCAGGGTTTGCGGGATATCCAATGCCTTGGCATCCTCGTAAACGTCACCCGTTGTCGCAGGGGCCAGCGTCATTTTGTCCTCGATCCCCTTGATCCCCGCAGCCAACATCACTGCCTGCGCCAGATAGGGGTTCAGATCAGAGCCACCAATGCGGCATTCGACCCGCACGCCCTTGGTGCCCTCGCCGCACAGGCGGAACCCTGCGGTGCGGTTGTCCACTGACCAGACGGTTTTGGTCGGCGCAAAGGTGCCCTTGGCAAAGCGCTTGTAGCTGTTCACATAGGGCGCCAGAAAATAGGTATAATCGGGCGCATAGGTGATCAGCCCCGCCATGTAATGCTCCATCAGCTGCGACATGCCATGCGGGCGCGACGGGTCGAAAAACGCAGCCTCGTTCTCTTTCCACAATGACTGATGCACATGGCTGGACGAGCCAACGCGGTCCTGATGCCATTTGGGCAGAAACGTCGCGGCGCGCCCGTGCTGCCATGCAATCTCCTTGATCGCGTGTTTGGCGATACAATGATAATCGGCGCAATCAAGGGCCGGGGAATAGCGGATGTTCAACTCTTCCTGACCGGCTTCTGCCTCGCCCTTGGAGTTTTCAATCGGCAGGCCAGCGGCAAAAAGATGATTGCGGATCGGCCGCATGATGCCCTCTTCCTTGGTGGTCTGCAAAATGTGGTAATCTTCATTGTAACCGCTGATCGGGGCCAGATCGCGGAAACCCTCTTTGCGGATCGCGTCAAAGCTTTTCTCGAACAGGAAAAACTCCAGCTCGGTCGCCATTTTCGCCTCGAACCCCAAGGCCTCAAGCCGCTTGATCTGCTTTTTCAAAATCGCGCGGGGCGAATGGGACACAGGCGCGCCGTGGTGATCCAGAACATCACACAGCACCATTGCCGTGCCCTCCAGCCATGGCACAGGGCGCAGCGTGGCAAGGTCCGGCTTCATCACATAATCGCCGTAACCGGCCCGCCAGCTTGTCGACGCATAGCCGTCCGGCGTGGCCATCTCCAGGTCCGTCGCCAGCAGATAATTGCAGCAATGGGTCTCGTTGAACGAGGTCTCGACAAAGTTGACCGCGTGGAACCGCTTGCCCATCAACCGGCCCTGCATATCGACAAAGCACACCAGAACGGTGTCGATGCTACCAGCCGCGACTTGGGATTTCAGGGCGTCAAACGTCAATGTTTCGGGCATGTGGTATCCAGTTTTCTAACAGGGGGGTGTGAAGGCGACGCAGCGCCGCCTTCACCGCTTATCTTAGCCGTAACGGTAGGGTCTGCCAGCCTTGACCATATCGGCGTTGTATTTCTTGAAGATATCGACAACCCGACGCTTGGTCTCGGATTCCGCGGCGATTTCTTCCCAGAACTCAAGGGCTGCGCTCTCGACAGTCGCCCATTCCTCGTCGGGAATCGTGGTCAGCTCCAGCTTGGTGCCATTGACCCGCAGATTGGCCTCGCCGCCCCAATACCACCACTGGCGGTAATAATGCGACTGGTCACAGCAAACGCGGAACAGGGTTTGCAGATCGTCGGGCAATTCGTTCCAGCGGTCCATATTGGCAAAGAACGACCCCGCCCATGCGCCCGAGATGTTGTTGGTCAGGAAATAATTGGTCACATCGGCCCAACCGACAGTGTAATCCTCGGTGATGCCCGACCATGCGATGCCGTCCAATTCGCCGGTTTGCATCGCCACTTCGATGTCTTCCCATGGCAGGTTGACCGGCACCACACCGAACCGCGTCAGGAAACGACCCGCCGTCGGGAAGGTAAAGATGCGCTTGCCCTCAAGGTCCGCAAGGCTGCGGATCGGGTCCTTGGTGGCAAAATGGGCAGGATCCCATGCACCCGCAGAGATGTGTTTGACGCCAAGCCTGGAATATTCCTCGTCCCAGATTTCATTCAATCCGTATTGGTTGAACAACACCGGCACATCCAGCGAATAGCGCGAGCCGAACGGGAAATAGCCACCAAAAACCGTGACATCGGTGGGCGAGGCCATGCTGTCGTCATCCGATTGCACCGCGTCGATCGTGCCGCGCTGCATGGCTTGGAACAGCTCGCCCGTGGGCACCAACTGGTCTGCAAAGAACAACTCGATCTGCATCCGGTCGCCCGCGATCTTGTTGAACATCTCGATGGCAGGCACAATCACCTCGGCGGCCAATGCGGCACCGGCATAGGTTTGCATCCGCCATTTGATCGTGCTTTGCGCCAGTGCGGGCGCGGCCAAGGCGGCCGCCGGAACAACTGCCGCCCCTTGGATAAATTTACGTCTTGAAGTCATAGTCTTTCTCCTTGCTTGGGTTACGGCCACTTCGGGGCGGCTCTTTTAGGGTTTGTTGTAAACGTAATCGGGTAGCCATGTGGCGATGCCGGGGAAAACCATGACCAGCACAAGCGCCAGCACCATGATCAACACAAACGGCGTGATGGACGCATAGATATCGCGCAGCGAAATCTCGGGCGGCGCCATGGCGCGCATCAAAAACAGGTTGTAGCCGAAAGGCGGCGTCATATAGGCAATCTGCGTCGTGATCGTGTATAGAATGCCATACCAGATCAGATCAAAACCCAATTCCCCCACCAGCGGCACATAAAGCGGCGCGACGATCACCAGCATCGCGGTATCATCAAGAAATGTCCCCATCAGGATAAAGCTAAGCTGCATCAGGATCAAGATCATCCACGGGCTCAGGTTCAACCGCTCGGTAAACACGCTCTCGATTGCCTTGACCGCGCCCAGCCCGTCAAACACCGCGCCAAAGGCCAGTGCCGCAAGGATGATCCACATGAACATGCAGGTGATCCCCAGCGTGTTGCGCACCGAATTTTCAAACACCTCACGGGTCATGCGGCCCTTTAGAACAGCGGCGGCAAAGGCCGCAAGCGCGCCAATGGCCGAGCTTTCCACCAGCGAGGTCCAGCCATTTACAAACGGCACCATCATCGCGGCAAAAATAATAATCGGCAACAATCCGGCGCGCAACAACCGCAGCTTTTCGGCGCGCGGTATATCGCGCTCAGCGATGTCCAGCACCGGACCCAGCACCGGATTGATCCGGCAGCGCACCACGATATAAACGATAAACAACCCCGCCATCATCAGGCCCGGAATGACCCCCGCCAGCCAAAGCTGCCCGACAGGCTGACGCGCAATCATCGCATATAGCACCAGCACAACCGAAGGCGGCACCAGAATGCCCAGACTGGACCCTGCCTGAATAACGCCCGTCACCATGCGCTTGTCATAGCCGCGCTTGAGCAGCTCAGGCAGCGCAATGGTCGAGCCAATCGCCATGCCCGCCACGCTCAACCCGTTCATCGCCGAAATCAGCACCATCAAGCCGATCGTGCCAATCGCAAGACCGCCGCGCAGGCCACCCATCCAGACATGGAACATCCTATACAGATCATCGGCGATTTTGCTTTCCGACAACACATAGCCCATGAAAATGAACATCGGCAGCGTCAGCAGCGGATACCATTTCATCAGCTTCATCGCGGCCGAAAACCCGATATCAAAACCGCCCTTGTCGCCCCATAGCAGCAAAGCGGCCACAACAGCGACAAAGCCGATGGCGCCAAAAACCCGCTGCCCGGTCAACAGCATCAGCATCATCGACGAGAACATCAAAGTGGCGATCAATTCATATGACATCAGATTGTTTCGCCTTTGATCCGCAGCACGTCTTTTAACAGTTCCGACACGCATTGCAGCAGCAGCAGAAATATCCCCAGCACCATGATTGATTTTACCGGCCACATGTAAGGCCGCCACGCGGTGGACGAGCGCTCCAGCCGGCCCAATTCCTCGCTGCCCGAGATCAACCCGCCAAAGAACGACACCGGCTCGGTGCCCCAATAGCCCAAAGAATAGGCCGTCGAGCTGATCCCGCCGTAAAGCAGAACCGCGAGGTAGAAGATCAGGAACAGCACGGTGAAAAGGTCAAACCAGGCTTTCTTGCCCAGCGACCATTCACCATAAAGCAGATCCATGCGCACATTGGTGCCAAGCTGGATCGAATATGGCCCGCCCAGAATGTAATAGGCCACCATCACAAATTGCGCCATTTCCAGCGTCCAGAGCGTTGGCAGGAAAAACGTCTTGCTGATCGACGACCACAGCAAAATCCCCATCAACACGAATATGCCATACATCACCACGCGCCCGATGCGGTAGTTGATGGCGTCGATGGTGGTGATATATCTGCGCATCAGGCCTGACATTGCACGACCCCCGTCACCTGCAAATCGGCAAGCGCCGCCACCAGCCACGCGGTGATCGTTTGCGCCATGGCCTCTTGCTGGGCTGCGTCTGCAATAAGATCGTTGCGGATTTCCAGCATCACGTTCAAATGCCCGACCCGCAGCGCATGTTCTTTCAGCGTATGGGTGACCCCATGCGCCGGCCCGTAAGGCTCGTTGCGCAACACCACTGCATCGGTGTGACGCGGCGCAATCTGCAACATGGCATCCGCAAGCCGTGCATCGCTGTCGTGTAAAACCCCGATGTCCACCGCGCGTTTCTGGCCATGGTAGACCGGCGTAAAACTGTGAATGGTGACAATGACCGGCCCTGTCGTGTTGGCGATTGTCTGTGCAAGGCTCGCGCGGAACGGCTCGTAATATGTGTCCACACGGTGCTGTCGTTGCGCGTCCGTCAGATGTGCATTGCCCGGCACGCTGAAAGCCTCGCTTTGTTCGGGCATCGCGTCGGGGGCCGTGGGCGGGCGGTTGCAATCATAAACCAGCCGCGAGACGCCGGCGGCAACAAGCGTGGCATTCAACCGCCGCGACATGCTTTGGGCGACACCAAAGGCACCGGGGTCCCAGACCACATGGCTGCGTAGCGCGTCATCTGCCAAACCGAGGTTGTGAAAGGCGGGCGGAATCACATGACTGGCGTGTTCACACACCAGCACAACGCTCGATTGCCCCTGGGGGTTCACGACCATTACATCGGCGTCATTTTGTGCGGGTGCGGCGTCTGGCATGGTCTCTCCTTGATCTTAGGGTGCTTGTCGGACAGGATCATTGTCAACAAAATTGTGAAAATAGTTACCAAGCCTGCACCTGTTGGTATAAAAATGAACAAAAAGGAGGCGGTATGACCGAGGCGTCACAAACGATATCCGACCGGATCCAGCAAAAGCTGGATGATCTGACCCGCGCCGAGCGGCAACTGGCGCTCTCGATCCTTGAGAACTACCCCGCGTCGGGCCTTGGCCCTTTGAGCGCACTTGCCAAGGACGCCAATGTGTCGGTGCCCACGGTCGCGCGCATGGTGCAAAAGCTGGGCTATAAAGGATACCCCGATTTTCAGGCCGAATTGCGCGAAGAACTGCGCGCCAAAGCCAAAAACCCGATCGCAAAGCATGACACATGGGCGGAAGCGGCGCCCTTGGAACATATGTTGAACCGCTTTACCGACGCCGTGATCGACAACATCCGGCTCACGCTGGGCCAGATCGACCCTGCCGCATTTGACCAAGCCTGCGCATTGGTCACCGATCAGACCCGTCATCTGTATATTGTCGGCGGGCGCATCACCCATACGCTGGCGGAATATCTGTTTATGCATATGCAAGTGATCCGCGCGCATGTGACCCAAGTGCAATCCACCTCCAACAGCTGGCCGCACTCTCTATTGAACGCCAAAGAGGGCGATGTTTTTGTGATCTTCGATGTGCGCCGTTACGAAAACAACACCTTGAAGCTGGCTGAAATGGCCCATGCGCGCGGCGCCAGAATCATCCTGTTCACCGATCAATGGCGCTCGCCGGTGCACCATCTGGCCGAGATCAGCCTGAGCTGCCGGATCATCGTGCCCTCGGCTTGGGATTCGGCGGCAACCACACTGCTCTTGGTCGAAACCATGATCGCCGCGGCGCAAAACCTGAACTGGAACGAAACCAAAGACCGGATGGAAACGCTCGAAGACATGTTCGATCAAACCAAACTGTTTCGAAAATTCACCTAGCGCCGCAGCGCCTAGGCCCATGAAGACGCCAGTGCAAACACCGAAAGTAGAGACCTGATGATAAAAGTGAGGCAGGCCGCGACCTTGGACATATCCCGCATCGTTGATCTGCTGTGGGACGATGAACAGGGCAGGGTCAGGGAAAGTCTTTCAGATGCGGCAATGCCAAAATACCAACAGGCGTTTGAAGCGATCGAAAACGATCCCAACTGCAATCTACTGGTTGCGGTCGAAGATGAGATCGTGGTGGGATGTATCCAGATAAATGTCTTGTCAGGGCTGTCGTATCAGGGCATCCGGCGCGGCCTGATTGAAGATCTGCGCGTCGCGCGGGCAAGCCGGGGCAAGGGATACGGACGCCTGCTTGTGGATGCCGCGTCAGATCATGCCATCGCCCAAGGCTGCGAGATGATAGAGCTTTTTGTTCATCAAGACCGGGAAAAGGCGCAAGCCTTCTATCAGGCTTGTGGATTTCAAGGGCATCACAAAGGCTACAGACGGCATCTTCGCACCGCTTCACCCCGCAATTGACGCAGGGCGCAGCCTTGCTTTTTGCTGTCGCCGCCACGAAGTATGTTCGTGTCGCCATGTCCAGATCAGCGCAAGCGTGGCCTGACAACCTGCCGATAGATGCACCCTGAAAGGGAAAGATTTGCACAAACAACGCACCTACAACCGCATCGCCCGACTTTATGACCTGCTTGATCTGCCGTTCGAGCATTGGCGCTACAAACCGCTGCGGCGTGCTTTGTTTGAAGGGGTCAACGGCACTGTGCTGGATGCAGGGGTTGGCACCGGGCGGAATTTTCCGTTTTACCCGCGCGGCAGTCAGGTCACAGGCATCGACCTGTCGCCCGCGATGCTGGGGCGGGCGCGCCAGCGCAAGGCGGCACTTGGCACCGATGTTGCGCTGCACGAAATGGATGTGATGGATATGACCTTTGCGGACGACAGTTTTGACGTCGTGATCTCGACGTTTCTGTTCTGCGTGCTGGACGGCGCGCACCAGACACCCGCACTGTCCGAGCTGGCACGGGTGTGCCGGCCACAAGGCGAGATCCGCATTCTTGAATATGCACTATCGCAAACCCCCCTGCGCCGGTTTATCATGAAGCTTTGGGCACCGTGGGTGCGCTTCGCCTATGGCGCCGACTTTGACCGCAACACCGAACACTATCTGGACGCCGCAGGCCTGGAGCTTGTCGAGAAAGTGTTCCTGCATCGCGATATCATCAAACTGCTGCGGGTGCGGCCAAAGATCAGTTGACGCAGATCCAGTGGGGCGTTCGGATATCAGCGGCGGACCCCATCAGCACAAAAAAACAGGCGCACCCGAAGGGCCGCCTGTTTGGTCTCATCAACTGGTGCGGTCAGCCTAGCTGGCGTGATCTGCGCCGATGGTGACAATTGCTTCCATGCCGGCTTCGCGGTGGCCGGGCACGTTACATGCGATGATCAGCTCGTCCTGCTCGCCGCTGAATGTCCAGATCAACTCGGCTGTGCCGTCTGGCTCCAGCACGCGTGAGTTGGCGTCAACGTGCATCATGCCGGCTTCCAGCATCCGGTCGTGGCGCAAGACCCGTGTTGTGATCATACCCGCCTTGAACATTGCCTTCATTTCTTGCAGGTGGGCTTTCTGCATATCTTCGGTGCCGATGGCAAATTCATGCACAACGCGGCCAGTGTTCACCATCTCGAATTTGACGGTCTCGCCTTTTTCAACCGCATAGGCGGATGGGGTGAAATACATCTCGCCCATGTCGACCTGGATCACGCGATCGATATGTGACACATCGCCAGCCTGCCCGATATTGGGGGCTTCGTCGTGATCGGGATTGGCAAACGCGGCCGATGCGCCAAGCATCATCAACGGGACCAATGCGGCGCCAGCGACGCGGATTGCAAATTTGGTAGTCATCAGATTGTCCTTTTCAGTTTCGCTTCATGAACAACCGATCAACGGTCATTCAAAGCTGCCCTGTGCCTAGGGCTGACGGACACCTGATTCTTTGAGATAGATCAATTCGGCAGGTATTAATTTTATGCGCTCCAGCACACTCAAGACCCAACCGTGGCGCGCACCCAGGTCCCGCTCGCAATCCCGTCCAAGCTCCAGCTGCCAATGCGCCAGCGCACCAGGCGCAGGGTCGGAAAGCCGATATGCGCCGTCATGCGGCGGACCTGACGGTTGCGGCCCTCCGATAGCGTGACCTCGATCCATGTATCCGGCACCGATTTGCGAAACCGCACCGGCGGGTCACGCAGCCATAGGGCAGGCGGGTCGATCAGGCGCAGTTTGGCAGGGCGGGTAGGCCCGTCGTTCAATGTCACACCATCGCGCAACGGCTGAAGATCGCGATCATCGGGCGCACCCTCGACCTGCACAAAATAGGTCTTGGACATCTTGTGCTTGGGATCGGCAATCCTGGCCTGCAATGCCCCGTCGTCGGTCAGCACCACCAACCCCTCGCTGTCACGGTCCAAACGTCCCGCCGGATAGACCTGCGGCACATCGACATAATCCGACAAGGTGGCGCGTGCTGTGGGGCTTTTGAGATCGGTGAACTGCGACAACACGCCAAAGGGTTTATTGAGAAGAATAAGCTGGGTCATGGTTGCGGTTTAAACCTGCGCGCAAACAGCGGCCAGCCCGAATTTGGCATAGGCAAATCATACACAAATCATACGCGGCCAAAACTAATTTGCGCGGGCTTCAATTTGCCCTTGCACGAATCCGCCAATAGCCTAAATGGGCCTTTCATAGAAGCCAACGCACGCGCCTCTGGCCGGTGACAGTCATCACTTGTGTTTACGTAGCGACGGTAACTTCTCCCTTGGAACTGAGCGGTCTCGTGTTAGGGTGATCCCGACATTATGGCCGGGTCTACTGGAGATGACAGATGACTGTTGAAACTGCGGGCGCTGCGGCGCAACCTCTTGATATCACTTCACGACTTGATGCCTATTGTGCGGCCAATACCTTTGATCAGCCCACATTGGTGCTGGATGTGGACCGCGTAGAGGCGCAGTATCACGCGCTCAAAGCGGGGCTTGGCCATGCCGATATCCACTACGCGGTCAAGGCCAATCCTGCCGAGGAAATCATCGCGCGGCTGGTGAAACTTGGCTCGCATTTCGACGCCGCCTCCAAGGCCGAAGTCGCGTTATGTCTGCGCCACGGCGCAAAACCTGAACACGTCTCTTTTGGCAATACCGTCAAGCGCTCCTCTGACATCGCTTGGGCCCACGCCCAAGGCATCACGCTGTTTTCGGCAGATGCCGAGCAAGAGCTTGAAAAAATTGCGGTTTCCGCCCCCGGCGCGCAGGTTTACATCCGTCTGATCGTTGAAATTTCACAAGCCGACTGGCCGCTGTCGCGCAAGTTCGGCTGCGATTCCGCGACCGCGATCCGGCTTTTGAGCTATGCCAAATCACTGGGCCTGACCCCGATCGGGTTTTCGTTCCACGTCGGCTCGCAAACCCGCAAAGCCGCGATGTGGGGCCCGTCGCTGGATGCGCTGGCCGAGATCTGGCACGCCGCAAAAGCCGCCGGTCACGACCTTACGCTGTTGAATATCGGCGGCGGTTTTCCGGCGTTCTACGGCGAAACCATCGAGGGCCCGACCGCCTATGCCTCGGCGGTCATGGAGCAAATCACAGCGCGCTTTGGCGACGTGCCGCGCATCATGGCCGAACCCGGTCGCGGCCTTGTGGCCGAGGCGGGCGTGATCGTGTCGGAAGTGTTGCTGGTGTCGCGCAAATCCGACCGCGACATGCACCGCTGGGTCTATCTCGACATTGGCCGTTTTTCCGGACTGGCCGAAACCGAAGGCGAGGCAATCCGCTATCAATTCGAGACCCCGCGCGACGGCGACCCGACGGGCCCCTGCATCATGGCAGGCCCGTCATGCGACAGCGCCGATGTGCTTTATGAAAAGCGCCCGATGCTTCTGCCCATCAGCCTGCGCGCCGGCGACCGCGTTTTGATCCGCAATACCGGTGCCTATACCTCGACCTATTCCAGCGTCTGTTTCAACGGCTTCCCGCCACTGGCTGTCGTTGTGATCTGATCACCTTGACCTGCGGCGCACTGTATACAACGGTGTGCCGCTAACTGTTTCAAAGTTAACGCTTTTTTGTTTACAGTTGGCGATCTGTGGCTAGGATGTGCGCAACTGCACTCTTCTTAGGTCACGCCATGCCCCCGATACCTGATCACCCGCTGCGCTATGCAATGGCCAATGAATTGCACGCGCGGCCGTTCCCCAAACTGAACGCGCCTGCCCGTGCAGCCTACCTTGCGATCAAGCCTGCAACCGGGGGGGCCGGGCGCGACCGTGACGCGGACCTTGCGCATCTGATCGACCTGCTTGACCGTTACGGCGCGGCCCATCCGCCGCCAGATGCAACGCATTATTCGGGCGTGATCGGCAAGCATATGCTCAAGTGGGAAAGCCACACGGAATTCGTCACTTACACGATTTTTGGCGCGGGTGTTGCGCAGGTACCTTTTGATGCGGGCACCTTCGGGATGTTCCCCGAAGACTGGCTTGCCGCGGCGCCGGGCGTGCGGGTCACAAGTGCGCTGATCCGGATCGAAGAGCTGGATGGCGACGCGGGCATCATCGAGAAATCCAACGCATGGTTTGTGCCCGAAAGCCTTGCGATCAGCCGGGTTCTGGACAACGAATTGATCATCGCCAGCGATTTTCGCATCGATACCTCGGGACATATGCGCATCGCGGTTTTTGCACGCCCAAACACAGGTGCGCGCCGCATTGGCCGTGTTGTGCAGCGGCTTTGCGAGATTGAAACCTATAAATCCATGGCGATGCTGGGGCTTGCGGCGGCGCGCAAACTGTCGCCTGTGATGTCCACGATCGACGGGCAGGTCGCATCCCTGATTGCAGATTTGAACAGCGCCGAGGTGCGCGCCGATCAAACGCTTAAACAGCTATTGACGATCTCGGCGGAACTGGAAAATATCGTGGCCCAGACCGCCTACCGCTTTGGTGCGACGGGTGCCTATGAGACGATTGTGAACCAGCGGATCATGATCCTGCGCGAAGAGCGGTTTTTGGGGCGTCAGACATTCGCCGAATTTATGATGCGCCGGTTTGACCCGGCAATGCGCACCGTGGAATCGACCCAAACCCGTCTGCGTGGCCTGTCGGACCGTGCGCTGCGGGCCGGTGATTTGCTGCGCACAAGGGTGGATGTGGAACGCTCTGCGCAAAACCAGCAGCTGCTCTCCAGCATGGACCAGCGCGCCGATCAGCAGTTGCGGCTTCAGCAAACCGTCGAAGGGCTGTCGGTGGTGGCAATCAGCTATTATGCCGTCGGATTGGCTCTCTATCTGCTTGGCCCGCTTGAAAAAACCACAGGGCTTGCCAAGACCTACATCGCCGCAGGCATCACCCCGATCGTGCTGGTCGGCGTCTGGCTGATGATCCGGCGCATCCACCGCAAAATGCACTGACATCGCGCAACGAACCGGCGATTTGGCGTTTGCGCATCGCGGCGAAACCGGCAAAGCTGCGGCATCACTCATCGTCCACAGGATATGCGCCGCATGACATTCCCGTTCCAGATCCAGACCCCGCCCGAACATGCCGCCAGTCTACCCGACCGCGTTGATGTGGTGGTGATTGGCGGTGGCATCATCGGGGTGATGACCGCATGGGAGCTGGCCAAAGGCGGCACCAGCGTCGTTGTGCTTGAAAAGGGCCGCATCGGTGGCGAGCAGTCGTCGCGCAACTGGGGCTGGATTCGCAACCAGGGGCGCGACCCCGCCGAAATCGCGATCATGCAAGAGGCCGCCGCGATGTGGCGACAAATGGCCAAGGACATCCCCGAAGATATCGGGCTGCGCCAGACCGGCGTTTGTTATCTGGCCAATGATCCGCGCGGGCTTGACCGCTTTGAGGCTTGGCTGCCCTATGCCAAAGAACACGGGCTAGACACAGAAGTGTTAAGCGCCAAACAGACCGCCCGATTGATCCCGGATGCAGCGGTGGCATGGGCGGGCGCGCTTTGGACGCCGTCGGACATGAAGGCCGAGCCTTGGTTAGCGTTGCCTGCGATTGCGCGCGCGGCGGTGCAGACCGGCGTGCAGATTATCGAAGGCTGTGCCGTGCGCGGGCTTGATATCGCGGCGGGGCAAGTCGCGGGCGTGATCACCGAGCAGGGGCGCATCGCTTGCAGTCAGACCGTGCTGGCCGGTGGCGCGTGGTCGCAGCTGTTGCTGCGCCGGCATGGGCTAAGCATTCCGCAACTGGCAGTGCGCGCCAGCGTGGCCGCGACCATGCCACTGGATGATGTGTTCCAAGGCGGGGCGGTTGATAACCGGCTGGCGTTTCGCAGACGCGCCGATGGCGGCTATACGCTGGCCCCCGAAGGATTTCACGAGCTTTACATCGGTCCCGATGCATTTCGCGCGCTGGCAGGCTATACCAAACCGCTGTTGCAAGACCCGCTGGGCACGCGGTTATTGCCCGCCGCGCCGCGCGGCTATCCCGATGCATGGGGCACGCCGCGCCGCTGGGATCTGGACGCCGTATCACCCTTCGAGAGGATGCGCATTTTGAACCCGCAGGCGAACAAAGCCAAGGTCGCCAAACTTGCGCGCGACTTTTCCGCAACCTTCCCGCAACTGGGCGAAGTGCGGATCAAAACCGCTTGGGCGGGGATGATCGATACGATGCCCGATGTGGTCCCGATCGTGGACCGTGCGCCATTGGGCGGGCTGGTCGTGGCCACGGGCATGTGCGGGCACGGGTTCGGGATCGGGCCTGCGTTCGGGCGGATCACGGCGCGGATCGTCAGGGGTGACGCGCCGGGCTACGACATGCACCGGTTCCGGTATGGGCGGTTCACAGATGGATCCAAACTTGCATTGGGGCCAAACCTGTAGAGGGGGGGCTTGCGCGCGGCGCGGCGCTGGGCCACCTTGCAGCAATCCCCCTGCCGCAAGGAGCCAATGATGCCCGTAAAGAACCGTTTTGCAGAGCTTTTGCCCGAAATCACGGCGTGGCGGCGGGACTTGCACGCGCACCCTGAAATTCTGTTCGAGACCCACCGGACCGCGGCGTTTGTGGCGCAGACGCTGCAAGATATCGGCTGTGACGAGATTGTGACCGGCCTCGGGCGCACCGGTGTGGTGGGTGTGATCAAAGGCATATCTGACACATCGGGCAAGGTGATCGGGTTGCGCGCCGATATGGACGCGCTGCCGATCCTTGAGGCCACAGGGTTGGATTACGCATCTAAAACCGATGGCGCGATGCACGCTTGTGGCCATGACGGGCACACGGCGATGCTCTTGGGGGCGGCGAAATACCTGTCGGAGACCCGCAATTTTGACGGCACGGTGGTGCTGATTTTCCAGCCCGCAGAAGAGGGCGGCGGCGGCGGGCGCGAGATGTGCGAAGACGGGCTGATGGACCGCTTTGGCATTCAGGAGGTTTACGGAATGCACAATTGGCCGGGGATGCCTTTGGGCGCTTTTGCGATCCGCACAGGCGCGTTTTTTGCCGCGACCGACCAGTTCGAGATCACCGTTGCGGGTAAAGGCGGCCACGCAGCCAAGCCGCATGAAACCGTCGATAGCATCGTGGTCGCGGCCCATATGATCACCGCACTGCAAACCATCGCCAGCCGCAACGCGGATCCGGTCGATCAGATCGTGGTTTCGGTCACGTCGATTGAAAGCTCCTCAAACGCCTTCAACGTCATCGCCCAGCGGACCCGTCTGAAAGGCACCGTGCGCACCATGTCCAACGACATGCGCGCCTTGGCCGAGGCGCGCCTGACCGCGATCGCAAAGGGGGTCTGCACGAGTTTGGGGGCGCAGGCTCAGGTAACATATTACCACGGCTACCCCTGCATGGTGAACCACGATGACCAGACCGCATTTGCGGCCTCGGTGGCGGCCAAAGTGGCGGGCGCTTGTGATGACGCACCGCTGATCATGGGCGGCGAAGACTTTGCCTATATGCTGCAAGAACGCCCCGGTGCCTATATTCTGGTCGGCAATGGCGACAGTGCCGCAGTGCACCACCCTGAATACAATTTTAACGACGAGGCGATCCCCGCAGGCTGTAGCTGGTGGGCCGGCATCGTCGAAGACAGGATGCCGGTATGATGTGGGAAGATCGATTTAAGGCGACTGACGGCTTTTTGTTTGGCCGCGCGCCTGCGCGTTTTCTGGTGGAAAACCCGTGGATCACCAAGGGCGCATCCAACGCGCTGTGCGTTGCAGACGGTGAAGGGCGCAACGGCGTGCATCTGGCGCGCCAAGGTCTGGATGTGACCAGCTTTGACATGGCCCCGACCGCCGTGGCGCGGGCGCAAAATCTAGCCGCCGAGGCGGGCGTCCGCCTGACCACATCGGTCAGCACGTGGCATGACTGGGACTGGTCGCAAAGCTATGACCTGACGGTGGCGATTTTTGTGCAATTTACAAACCCCGCAGAGCGTATCAAACAGTTTGCCGATCTCAAGTCCGCCACCCGTGCCGGCGGCAGGCTCGTTTTGCACGGCTACCGGCCCGAGCAGGTCGAACTGGGCACTGGCGGCCCGCCTGATCCCGCACATATGTATACCGCCGAGATGTTGGCCGACATGTTTGGCGATTGGCACATCGAGCGCTTGGCCAGCTACGAGGCCGAGCAAAAAGCCGGCACCGGCCATGTCGGACGCGCCGCCCTTATTGATATGATTGCCACCCGACCTGCCTGAAACTCAGCCGCCGGTATGCGACATATGACGGCTGACTTGGCCGTCGACGGTTTGGCGCGAATAGTCAAAATCATGGCCTTTTGGTTTGCGCGTGATCGCCGCGCGAATGGCCTCTTCCAGCACTGCGTCATTCTCGGAGGCACGCAGCGGGCCGCGCAGGTCGGAATGGCCTTCTTGACCCAGACAGGTGTAAATCTCGCCAGTGCATGTGATGCGCACACGGTTGCAGCTTTCGCAAAAATTATGCGACAGCGGCGTGATCAGGCCGATCTTTTGACCTGTCGCGTCAATGCGGAAATAGCGCGCCGGGCCGCCGGTGTTTTCAGGCAAATCGGTCAATGTGCTGCGGGCCGCCAACTGCGCGCGCAGATCCTTGAGCGACCAATACTGCCCGATCCGGTCCTCATTGCCCAGATCACCCATCGGCATCACCTCGATAAATGTCATATCCATATCGTTTGCCGCCGCCCAATCGGTCAGGGTGAACAGCTCTTGCTCGTTGAAATCCTTCAGTGCAACCGCGTTGATCTTGACCCGCATCCCCGCCGCTTGCGCCGCCGCGATGCCGCGCAAAACCTGCGGCAACCGGCCCCAACGGGTCACGCGGGCAAATTTATCTTCGTCCAGCGTATCAAGCGAGACATTGATGCGCTTCACACCACACGCCGCCAGTTCATCTGCATATTTCTCTAGCTGGCTGCCGTTTGTCGTCAGGGTCAATTCGCGCAGCGCGCCGCTGTCCAGATGCCGGCTCATGGTTTTGAAAAACGTCATGATCCCGCGCCGCACCAAAGGCTCGCCACCGGTGATGCGCAGCTTTTTCACCCCAAGCCGCACAAAGGCCGAACACATCCGGTCCAGTTCTTCCAGCGTCAGCAGGTCCTTTTTAGGCAGGAACGTCATGTTCTCGGACATGCAATACACACAGCGAAAATCGCAGCGGTCCGTCACGGATACGCGCAGATAATCAATGGTGCGGGCAAAGGGGTCGATCAATGGAGCTATCATACCGCCAGCCTAAGCGGGCGCGAAAGCCTGCGCAAGGTCCACGCAGCGGCTTGCACCCGAAGGTGGCGCACAATACGGTCAGCTCTATGAAACATATTGTATTGGTTTGCGCTCTTGGTCTTGCCGGCTGTTCGCAGTCGCCGTTCGAGGGCTTGTTTGCCCCCGCCGTAGCCCCCGTTGCCGCAGCTGATGCGCTGCCTGCGACATTGGACCCGACGCCGCCCCCGCCACCACCACCGCGTGCGCGCACCGTGGCGCAGTTTGACACCACCACCGCGCAAGACCGCGCGGCCGCAACCGCTCCGCAGCCCGCAGGCGAGACAAAACTGGGCAGCACAATCGCCACTTTGGGATCGCCCGCGGACCCGGGCATCTGGCTCAAAACGCCGCTGGTCAAAACGCTGACCGCAGGGCGCGTGGTCTACGGCGCCACCGGCAAATCGGTGAACCTTGAATTGCGCCCCTCGGGAGGGGGCGCAGGCTCAGGCAGCCAGATAAGCCTGCCCGCGATGCGCCTGCTTGATGCGCCATTGGCAGGGCTGTTGGACCTGACCGTCTATCAAAACTGATCAGCCCAGATGGCGGCTGGCCTCTTTGCGCGCGAATGTTTTCATGCCCTCGCCGTGGCTGTCGATAAAATCCGCCACAAGGTCGTCGTCATGTTTTGACAGATCGCGCAGCCAGGCGGCAATTGCGCTTTGGATCATAAAATCTTTGTCGGCAATCAATTGCGCGGCCCAACCCAGCACCCGCAACCGCACGGCGACCTCGTCGGGTTTTGGGTGGTTTTGTTTGGTCCACGGCTGCGTCATCGTAAACGCAGCACGGCGGGTCCACATATGCTCAGAAGTGATCCAGCCCTCAAGCGTATCCACGCGGGCGGGTTCGGCCACAAGCCGTTTCTGGCCCGCAATGGCGACCTGATCGGCAATCGTCCGGCAGTCAAAATCCGGCACCCAAGCGCAGATCAAATCCCATGCCGCCGTGTCGTCGGGGCGGATGCGCGCCTGGGTCAATAATTTGGCAGCAGCAATGCGGCCCTCATGCACATTGCTGTCCCACAGCGCGCTTGCCAGCACCAGCCGCGCCGCCAGATCAAGGGATACGCGCCAGTCTTTGACCGCCGCATCAATCACCGCATTGGGCACCCCCAGATAGGGGCGATCAACTTTATGATACGTGGCCATGCGGGCCTGATTTGCGGGGTCCGACCCGAGTTGCGCAAGCGCGTCTTGAACATTCATTCGACAGTCACCGATTTGGCCAGATTGCGGGGTTGGTCCACGTCTGTGCCTTTGGCAATCGCGGTGTGATAGGCCAGTAGCTGCGCGGGAATAGCATATAGGATCGGGGCCAGAAAATCATCGATCTCGGGCATAATGATGGTGTCCCAGACCCCCATGCCGGCCTCAAGGGCACCCTGTTTGTCGGTGATAAGCAACACCCGTCCGCCGCGCGCCATGACCTCTTGCATGTTCGACACGGTCTTTTCAAACAGCGCGTCACGCGGGGCCATCACAATGACGGGCACATGTTGATCGACCAGTGCAATGGGGCCATGTTTCAACTCACCTGATGCATAAGCTTCGGCATGTATATAGCTGATTTCTTTTAATTTTAGCGCACCTTCCAAGGCGAGCGGATACATCGCACCGCGTCCCAGAAACAGAATATCGCGGGCTTCTGCCAGCTTCATCGCGACTGATTTTGTCTTGTCTTCAATCGCCAAAGCGCTGTTCAGAATGCCGGGCAAGGCGCGCAGGCTGGCCAGTTTTTGCGCCAGTGCCGCATCATCCATCACGCCGCGGTCGCGCGCGGCTTTCAGCACCAGAATCGCCAGTGTCGTCAACTGGCAGGTGAAGGCCTTGGTTGACGCCACGCCAATTTCCGTGCCTGCCAAAATAGGCAATGGCAAATCGCTTTCGCGCGCAATGGAACTCTCTGGCACGTTCACGACCGACACGATCGTATCCGCCTTGCCCTTCATATAGCGCAATGCGGCCAAGGTGTCGGCGGTCTCGCCCGATTGGCTGACAAACACCGCAACCGTGCCTTTGGTCACGGGCGGTTCGCGGTAGCGGAACTCGGAGGCCACATCGACCTCGACGGGGATACCTGCGATCTGTTCGAACCAGTATTTCGCCACCAGACAGGCATAAAACGCCGTGCCGCAGGCCACCATCGTCAAGCGCTCGACCTTTGCAAAATCCAGCGACGGGGCGGGCAAGGTCACATCGGTGCCATCGCCGCTGATGTAATGCGCCAAGGCACCTTGCAACACGGTCGGCTGCTCGGCGATCTCCTTGGCCATAAAATGCTTGTATCCGCCTTTGTCAGCCGCACTTGCATCAATCTGGATCACTTTCATCGCACGGTGGGTTTGCTGGCCCGCGGCATCGCGAATGTCCAGCGATCTGCGGGTCAGCACCGCCATATCGCCCTCTTCAAGATAGGTGATCTTGTCGGTCATCGGGGCCAATGCAATCGCATCGGAGCCGACAAACATTTCGCCGTTTCCGTGACCAATCGCCAGTGGTGATCCCTTGCGCGCCGCGATCAGCAAATCATCCTCGCCGTCAAACAGGAAACACAGCGCATAGGCCCCCTCGAGGCGGGCAATCGTCTGTGTCGCCGCGTCACGCGGGTTTGCCCCTTGGTCGATGTAATATTGCGCCAGCAGGGCGATGGTTTCGGTATCGGTATCGGTCTCATAGCTGATGCCGTTCTCGGCCAGAAAGGCGCGCAATTCGCGGAAGTTTTCAATAATCCCGTTGTGCACAACCGCCACGCCGCCAGCGCGGTGCGGGTGCGCGTTGTTGACATTGGGTGCGCCATGCGTGGCCCAACGGGTGTGGCCAATGCCGGCCTTGCCCGCAAGCGGTTCGTGCACCAATAAATCCGACAGGTTCACCAGCTTGCCAATGGCGCGGCGACGGTCCAGTTTTTGGGCGTTGATCGTGGCAATGCCCGCGCTGTCATAGCCGCGATATTCCAACCGCTTTAGCGCCTCCACAAGGATTGGCGCTGCTTCATGCTTGCCCAAGACCCCGACAATTCCGCACATTTTACTGACCCTTTGCCCGTTTTGCCTTTGCAGACTTTAACTTTTCGAACATCTTGATGGCGAGCCCGGTTTTGTTGTCCTGCCGCGCCCGCCCCACCGCCAAATCGCCGTGGGGGATGTTTTTCGTCACCACCGTGCCTGTCGCGGTCATCGCCTGATCGCCCACCGTAACGGGTGCAACCAGCATTGTGTTGGAGCCAATAAACACATCCGCGCCGATCGTGGTGCGGTGCTTGAACACGCCGTCGTAATTGCAGGTAATCGTGCCCGCGCCGATATTGGTGCGCGCCCCGATATCCGCGTCGCCGATATAGGTCAGATGGTTGATCTTGGCCCCCTCGGCCACCACCGCATTCTTGATTTCGACAAAATTTCCGATGTGCACGTCTTCTTGCAATTCGGCCCCCGGGCGCAAGCGGGCGTAGGGGCCAACCGTGGCACCCCGCGAGACATGGCACCCTTCGAGATGCGAAAACGCACGGATGGTGGCACCGGATTCGACCGTCACATTGGGTCCGAAGACCACGTTCTGCTCGATCACCGCGTCGCGCCCGATACAAGTGTCATAGGCGAAAAACACCGTCTGGGGGGCCAGCAGCGTAACCCCGTCCGCGATTGCAGCAGCGCGTGCGGTGGCCTGAAATGCCGCCTCTGCCGCGCTTAATTGCGAGCGGCTGTTCACGCCCAGCGTTTCGGCCTCGTCGCAGCGCACCACGGTGGCCGATAGCCCCTTGGCCCGCGCGATCCCGATGATGTCGGTGAGGTAATATTCACCCGCCGCATTGTCATTGTCCACGGCTGCGATCAAGTCAAATAGAACAGATGATTTTGCAGCAATAACGCCGCTATTACAAAGTGATACACTGCGTTCTTCATCTGTCGCGTCTTTGAATTCAACGATCCGTTCCAGCGCGTCACCAGCCATGATCAACCGCCCGTAACGCCCAGCATCCGCCGCCTCGAACCCCAGCACCACAATGTCATGTGTCGCGCGCGCTTGTGCCATTGCTGCGAGGGTTTCGGCGCGAATAAACGGCGTGTCGCCGTAAAGCACCAGCGCATCGCCCGCAAACCCGTCCAGGGCTGGTCCCGCTTGGGCGACCGCATGGGCCGTGCCCAACTGCTCGCTTTGCAAAACAATCTGCGCGTCGGGATCATAGGCAAGGGCTGCGCGGCGCACCGCCTCGGCCCCGTGTCCCGCCACAATCACGGTTTTTTCAGGGTCCAGTGCGGCCCCTGCGCGCATCGCGTGCACCAGCAGCGGCGCGCCGCCGATCGGGTGTAAAACCTTGGGCAGGTCGGACTTCATCCGCGTGCCCATCCCTGCGCCTAGAATAATCAGTGCTGTTGTCATGTGCCGCTCGTGCCCTGCTGTTTTGACGGTGTTCTACCTGATCAACGCATTATCACAAGGGCAGGGGGTTCACATCAGTTTACGTATCGTTACATAAACGCAAGCCCGCCACACACAGAACCGCGCATTCAAGGACCGCCCATGCCCACAGTTGTTTTTGATCTTGACGGCACGCTTGCCGATACCAGCGGTGATTTGCTGGCCGCGGCCAATGTGTGTTTTCGGGATCTGGGCTTGGGCGATCTGTTAACGGGTGCTGACAAGGGCACGGCGCTGAAGGGCGGGCGGGCGATGCTGCGCTTGGGCTTCAGCCGCGTGCAAGGGTTCGACGAAACCCATGTCGATGCGCAATACCAGCCGTTGCTGGCCGCCTATGCCCAGGATATCGACAGCCACACCTATCTGTATGACGGGGCGATGCAGGCGGTAGCTGCCTTGAAATCCGCAGGCTACAAGGTCGCGATCTGCACCAATAAACCCGAAGCTCTGGCCGAGGCCCTGCTGCAAAGCCTTGGCGTGCGCCACGAATTTGCCGCCCTGTTGGGGGCCGATAGCCTGCCGGTGCGCAAACCCGATCCCGAACATCTGTTTGAAACCGTGCGCCGTGCGGGGGGTGATATTTCGCGCTGCGTGCTGATCGGCGATACCGCGACCGACAGGGATACCTCCAGAAATGCGGGGGTGCCGTCGATCCTTGTGACATTTGGTCCGGGTGATGACGACGTGCGCGACTTTGCCCCCGAAGGGCTGATCTCGCATTTTGATCAATTACCGGGTGAAGTGCGCCGCCTGATCGGTTGAGCAATCAGATCCACAAGCGATGTGGTTGATGTGTTCTCTAGCCCCATAACGGCATCGTGCAGCGCGCGCGCACGTGGGTCCCCCAAGGGGGCTGCGGTGTAGCGCAGATATTTCGCTGTAATCTCTTGGGCTGTGGCAGGGGCAGTATGGTCCCAGCGGGGCTGCATCCAACCGCTGGTCAAGCTGCGCCCGTCGTGCAGGGTCAGGGTCACCTGCGCCAGCCGCGTCAGGGGGAACGCCGCATTGGCGCGGGCGTCCTCGGTCATCGTCAAGGTCTGCGACAGGCGCAGAATTTCGGGGTCCGCCAAGGCCGCGTCGTCAATATCTTCGGGGCCGACATCGCCGCGCACCAATGCCACGGCGCAGGGGAACGACGTCGAATACTGTGCCTGATCGGTGTCTTGCGGGGTATGTGTGGCCAGCCGGATGCTTTCGTGAAAACTCGCCACGTGGACCTGTGCCACGTCTTGCGACACCAACCCGTGGGCCCGCCGCAGTGCCAAAACCCCCTCGATCGGGGCTTGCGCCCAGCGGCACACAGGGTAGGGCTTGAAATACTGCTCAAGACTATACCACCGATCCCCCAAATCCGCCCAATAGGCCGGCGCTTGCTCGACCGTGATCGCAGGTGCGCCGGTGAATCCCGCCTGCGCCAGTAACGCCGAACTTACCGCCGTCATCGCGCCCCAGCCAGTGCCGTCTTTCAGCATGGTCGGGTGGTCGACCCCGCGCATCATCTGGCTGCGTGGGGCGTGATATTCCGCGATCCCGATGGCATGGCGGGCCTGCGCCTTGGGCAGCCCTAGAACCCGGCTCAACACCGCAGCCCCCATCACAGCACCCCAACTGCCAGAGGTATGATAATCGGGCGCCGTGGCGTGCTGCGCCATTGCAGCGCGCGCGCCAAATTCATAGCCCGCCACCAGCGCGGTCAGCAAGTCCTCGCCGCTGATGCGCGCCATATAGGGCCAAAGCGTCGCCAGCAGGGTCGCGCCGATATGGCCCTTTGCGGGGTTGAACCCGTCATGCCCGTCCAGCGCGTCAATCGCCATGCCCGCCGCAAAGGCCGCACCAGCCGCATTTGCGGTCCCCGTGCCGAAAAACAACGCCGTGTCGCCGCCCATATGCTCGCGTGCAAAACCGCCCGCAATCTGTGCAGAGGCAAATCCGGCCCCCGCCGCGCCCACGCCCAGCGTGTCGAGCAACGCAAGCTTGATCTGCGCCTGCACGCGGGGCGGCACATCGGCCCATGTCAGGCCGGCAACAAAAGAATGCGCGTTGCTCATAGCGCTTAGCTTACCGGGCCGGGACAGGCGCGCATACCACTTTGCGACCTGTCTTGTCGCGCTTGGCAATTGACGCGCGCCCCGCAAGTGCACAATATCCGCCCATGACAGAGATATTTCACGGCAGTTTCACCCAGCAAGACCGGATCCCCGAAGACGCGATTGCCGCCGCCTTGGCGGTCTTGCACCACGGTCGTCTGCACCGCTACAACACCGCAGAGGGCGAGGTTGCACAAGCGGCCTTGCTGGAAGAAGACTTTGCCCGCCAGACCGGCGCGGCCTATTGCCTTGCCGTGGCCTCGGGCGGCTATGCAATGACCACGGCTTTGCGGGCCTGCGGCGTCAGCCACGGCGACGTTGTGCTGACCAATGCGTTTACTCTGGCCCCGGTGCCTGGCGCGATTGCAGCTGTGGGCGCGACCCCGATTTATGTGGGCGTCACCGAAAATCTTGTGATCGATCTGGATGATCTGCAAAGCAAGTTATCCAAGGCCAAGACCAAGAACGGGGCAAGGGTTTTGCTGCTGTCGCACATGCGCGGCCATATCTGTGACATGGACCGGCTGATGGCCCTGTGTAACGCAGCAGGGGTCACCGTGATCGAGGATTGCGCCCATACAATGGGGGCGGCCTGGAACGGCGTGCCCTCGGGGCGCTGGGGCAAATTCGGCTGCTTTTCGACCCAGACCTACAAACATGTCAATTCGGGCGAGGGCGGTTTGCTGATCTCGGACGACGCTGACGGCATGGCGCGCGCGATCATGCTGTCGGGCAGCTATATGCTGTTTGACAAACACCGCGCCGCACCCCCGCCCGAGACCTTTGCGCAGATCAAATACGAGACCCCCAATATCTCGGGGCGTATGGACAATCTGCGCGCCGCGGTCCTGCGTCCGCAATTGCGCGATCTGGCGACCCAAGCACGGCGCTGGAACGACCGTTATGCGGTTCTGGCACAGGGGGTCGCGGGCACCACGGGGCTGCAAGTGCCGCACAGGCCGCCTGAGGAACAGTTTGTCGCCTCGTCGTTCCAGTTTTTGTTGCTGGACTGGGACCCAAAGGCCGTCAGCGCGGTTCTGGCGCGGTGCAAGGCGCGCGGGGTCGAGTTGAAATGGTTCGGTGGCGCGGAGCCTGCGGGGTTTACCTCGCGCTACGACAGTTGGCGCTATGCGCCCGCACCATCAATGCCTGCCACCGACCGCATTCTTGCAGGGATCATCGATATGCGCCTGCCGCTGACGTTCTCTCTTGGTGATTGCGCGCTGATCGGGCGGATCATCAAAGAGGTGGTCAGCACCGTGCACCAAGGGGCGCACTGATGCGTAACATGCTCGTCTTGCTTGCCGTGCTGCCAACCTTTGCACTGGCCGAGGACCGTGCAACCGTCGATGTGCTGGAGAGCTGCCTGACCGCGCCTGCCGCGGGCTCGGATGCGCGCGACTGTATCGGGGTGATCGCCACACAATGTATGGCGGCCCCCGAGGGGCAAACCACCGTCGGCATGATGCAATGCGCGCTGGCCGAGGCCGAGGCTTGGGATGTGCTGCTGAACCGGTATTACCGGCAGGCGCGCGCCTTGGCGCGTGACATGGATGCAGGTGACAGGGCCGATTTCCCAGAATTTGCGGTGCGCGCCGCAACCCTGCTTGACGCACAGCGCGCTTGGATCAGCTTTCGCGACGCCAATTGCACCGCCCAATATGCGCAATGGGGGGCGGGCACGATGCGCCAGATCATCGGGGCCGATTGCCAGCTGGAAATGACCGCGCTGCGCACGATATCACTGTATCAATACGCCACGATGCTGCGATGAAGCTGGGCGGGCGTTTGTAGACTATTCGCAAGCCTTCATAATTGCTGCACCTTTGGCTGTCATACGCGGGAGACACCCCTTCAGGCAGGCGCGGCAGGGCACCGCAAAGAGCGAGAAAACACAATGCGCATCGACGCCAAATTCCTTGTCTACGCCGCGATTTTGGTGGCTGTGCTGATCAAGGGCGCCGATTGGCTGGCGCCCTACGAAAACCTGACCGCCAAGGGCTGCACGCTCGACTATGTCTATGACGGCGACACCGTGGCGCTGGACTGCGGCAGCGAACAGATCACAGCGCGGCTGTTGGGCTTTGACACGCCAGAGGCAAAATCACCGCAATGCCCGGCGGAAAAAGCCCTTGCCGATCAAGCCACCCAAAGGCTGCGCGCACTTAGCCGGTCAGGGGCGCTGACATTTGCAGGGCAGGAGCTTGACCGCTACGGGCGGACGCTGGTGACGATGAAAGTCGACGGCCAAGACGTCGGGCCCATATTGATCGACGAGGGCCTTGCGGTGCGTTATGCGGGCGGGCGGCGGATCGACTGGTGCGCCCGTCTGGCCAGTTGATGTGACGCGGCTGTGCCTCGGGCGCTGATGCGCCATCACAACCATTTTGCACAAATGGCAGACCCGCAAGCTTTGACAAAACGCCAGCCCTTGTTGCAAAGGCGGCGATTGGTCAAAAAACCCGCGCAAAATCCCGGCATCTTAACCTTGCATTGGTTGACCCCCCCGTAGCAGGGGGGTATGCAACGATAAGCTTATTTGGATGCCGGCATGACTGGCACCGTCCGGAAAAGGAAACGCCCGTGCAGGACATGCTGACCGAATACCTTCCGATTATGATTTTTCTGGGATTGGCGATTGCGCTGGGCGCGATGCTGATTCTTGCGGCCGCCATGATGGCGGTGCGTAATCCCGACCCCGAAAAGACATCCGCCTATGAATGCGGGTTCAACGCATTCGACGATGCGCGCATGAAATTCGATGTGCGGTTCTACCTCGTGGCGATCCTGTTTATCATTTTTGATCTTGAAGTCGCCTTCCTGTTCCCATGGGCGGTGGCGTTCAAAGACCTGTCAATGACAGGGTTCTGGTCGATGATTGTGTTCTTGGGCGTGCTGACAATCGGCTTTGCATACGAATGGAAAAAGGGAGCGCTCGAATGGGAGTGATGACCGGCGCCAATACGGCTGGCGCAGATAAAGATTTTGCCACCGCGGCGTTCAACGCGGAATTGCAGGACAAGGGCTTCCTTGTGACCAGCACGGCCGACATGGTGAACTGGGCGCGCACCGGGTCCTTGCACTGGATGACCTTTGGTTTGGCCTGCTGCGCGATCGAGATGATGCATACCTCCACACCGCGTTATGACCTTGAACGGTTCGGCACAGCGCCGCGCGCCTCCCCGCGCCAGTCCGATCTGATGATCGTGGCCGGCACGTTGACCAACAAAATGGCGCCCGCACTGCGCAAGGTCTATGACCAGATGCCGGAACCGCGCTATGTGATTTCGATGGGGTCCTGTGCCAACGGCGGCGGCTATTACCACTATTCGTATAGCGTTGTGCGCGGCTGCGACCGGATCGTGCCTGTGGACGTCTATGTGCCGGGCTGCCCGCCAACGGCAGAGGCGCTGCTTTACGGGCTGCTGCAACTGCAACGCAAAATCCGCCGGACAGGGAACATCACACGATGACCGATGCACTGCAAGAACTTGGGCTCCATATCGAGATGAAGCGCCCCGATTGCGTGGTCTCCTGGGCGGTCAGCCACGGTGAGTTGACGGTCACGATCGCGCCGTCGTCACTTGTGGGCTTTGTCGATTTCCTCAAGACCGACAGCACATGCAAATTCTCGTCTCTGATCGATATCACTGCCGTTGACTACCCGACGCGGGGCAAGCGGTTTGACGTGATCTACCACTTCCTGTCGATGTATCAAAACCACCGCATCCGTCTGCGCACCCAGATCCGTGAAGACGAAATGGTGCCCTCGATCATCACCGTTCACCCGTCGTCCAACTGGTTCGAGCGCGAGATTTTCGACATGTTCGGTATCCTGTTCACCGGCCACCCCGACCTGCGCCGCATCCTGACGGATTATGGGTTCCGCGGATATCCGCTGCGCAAGGATTTCCCCACGACGGGCTATACCGAAGTGCGCTATGATGAAGTGCAAAAGCGGGTTGTGTATGAACCTGTCTCACTGGTGCAGGAATACCGCCAGTTTGATTTCATGTCCCCCTGGGAAGGCGCGGACTATATCCTTCCGGGTGACGACAAAGCAAAGGGAGACGCGAAATGATGTATGGCGATTATGGGTCTTACGGCATGGGCGGTGGTTTGATCTGGCTGCTCGTTATGGCTGCGTTTCTGGTCATCCCGTTCTGGAAAATCCTGCCACGGCAGGGAATCCCGTCTTGGGTCGCGGTTTTCGCAGTGATCCCGATTGGCGCGGTGATCCTGCTGTGGGTTGTGGCGTTCAAAGACAAGCTCGACACGATGGGTGACGCAAAATGATGGACGGCGACATCCGCGAGAACCACTATGACGACGGCACCGCTGATGCGCTGACCGGCGAGCAGAAGATCCGCAATTTCAACATCAACTTCGGCCCGCAACACCCTGCGGCGCACGGCGTTTTGCGTCTGGTGCTGGAGCTTGACGGCGAGATCGTCGAGCGCTGCGATCCGCATATCGGCCTGTTGCACCGTGGCACCGAAAAGCTGATGGAAAGCCGCACTTACCTGCAAAACCTGCCGTATTTCGACCGGCTCGACTATGTGGCTCCGATGAACCAGGAACACGCCTGGTGCTTGGCCATTGAAAAACTGACAGGCACGCAAGTGCCGCGTCGCGCCTCGCTGATCCGCGTGCTCTATTCCGAAATTGGCCGCGTGCTCAACCACCTTCTCAACATCACCACACAAGCCATGGACGTGGGCGCGATGACCCCGATTTCATGGGGCTTTGAAGAGCGCGAAAAACTGATGGTGTTCTATGAGCGGGCTTGTGGCGCGCGTCTGCACGCGGCCTATTTCCGCCCCGGTGGTGTGCATCAGGACCTGCCCGACCAGTTGATCGAAGACATTGACGCTTGGGCCGTGGCCTTTCCCGAAATGATCGACGACATTGACGGGCTGTTGTCCGAGAACCGTATTTTCAAACAGCGTAACGCCGATATCGGCATTGTGACCGAGCAGGAAATCCTCGACTGGAGCTTCTCTGGCGTGATGGTGCGCGGCTCTGGCCTTGCGTGGGATCTGCGCCGCTCGCAGCCCTATGAATGCTATGACGAGTTTGAGTTCCAGATCCCCGTGGGCGTAAACGGCGATTGCTACGACCGCTATCTGTGCCGCATGGAAGAAATGCGCCAATCCACCTCGATTATCCGTCAGGCCTGCGCCAAACTGCGGGTCGAGAAGGGGGATGTGATGGCACGCGGCAAAATGACCCCGCCAACACGCGGCGAGATGAAAACCTCGATGGAGGCTTTGATTCATCATTTCAAGCTTTACACCGAAGGATTCCATGTGCCTGCGGGCGAGGTCTACGCGGCCGTCGAGGCACCAAAAGGCGAGTTCGGCGTCTTCCTTGTGGCGGACGGCTCCAACAAACCATACCGTGCCAAGATCCGCGCGCCGGGGTATCTGCATTTGCAGGCCATGGATCACATCGCATCGGGTCACCAACTGGCCGATGTGGCCGCCATCATCGGCAGCCTGGATGTCGTTTTCGGGGAAATCGACCGATGATTCGCACAGCTTTGCTCCTCGGCACCCTGTCGCTTGCAGGCTGTGGCACGATCACCGATTTTCGCGCAGGATTAGGCACTACGTTTTCGCGCCCCCCCACCGCAACACCCGCCGTGGCCCCCGCACCGCGCGCATCTGCTGCCCCCGTGCTCACGGCCAAAGAGCGGCTTATGGTCGCGATCGAAGGGCAGGGCTGCGAATTGAATAGCGCCAATGTCGGGGCCATTCTGGTCGCGGCCACGGCAACAGCAGACGACCTTGAAAGACTGGTGCCCGTGCTCGAGCAAGAAGGCAGGATTGTCGTATCTGGTAACGATTCGATCCGCTCGACGTCAACCAATTGTATTTAACGCCAAAGTGACCGGAAGAACCTGATGCTGCGCAGACTATATCACGACCAGCCTGAAACTTTTGCGTTTACACCCGCAAACCAGTCATGGGCTGAAGCTCAAATCACCAAATATCCGCAAGGCCGTCAGGCCTCGGCGATCATTCCGCTGTTGTGGCGCGCGCAAGAGCAGGAAAGCTGGCTGACCCGCCCTGCCATTGAATATGTCGCGAACATGCTCGACATGGCCTATATCCGTGCATTGGAAGTCGCCACTTTCTACTTCATGTTCCAACTGCAACCGGTTGGCACAGTGGCACATATTCAGGTTTGCGGCACATTGTCGTGCATGATTTGCGGCGCCGAAGACCTGATCGGGGTCTGCAAGGACAAAATCGCGGACAAGGCCCATGCGCTGTCTGCTGATGGCCGGTTTTCCTGGGAAGAGGTCGAATGCTTGGGCTCTTGCGCCAATGCACCGATGGCCCAGATCGGCAAGGATTATTACGAAGACCTGACCGCCGCGCGCCTGTCGGACATTATCGACGAATTGGCCGCAGGGCGGGTGCCCGTGCCGGGCCCGCAAAATGGCCGCTATGCCGCAGAACCCCTTAATGGGCTGACCAGCCTGAAAGAATATGACAGCGGCAAGACCCAATATAACGCCTCCGTGCAACTGGCCACCGATCTTGGCGATACCGTCAAACGCATCGACGGGACCGAAGTGCCTTTGCTGACCCCGTGGTTGGGCAAAGGTGGATCAAAGCCCGATAAACCCAAAGCCTCTGCCGCGAAACCTGCCACGCCGTCGCCAACGGCAAAGGTAAAGCCCGCTGAAAAGGCAATGCCAGCCTCCAAAGCGGTCAAGCCTGCGACAAAGTCTGGCACGGCCAGTGACGATGCCCCCGCCGAGAAAAAGCCGCGCCTGATGAGCGCGCCGCGCAAATCGGGTGCCGATGACCTGAAGCTGATCAGCGGCGTCGGGCCAAAACTGGAAGGCGTGCTCAACGATCTGGGCTTTTGGCACTTCGATCAGGTGGCCAAATGGACCCAGGCAGAGATTGCATGGGTCGATAGCCGCCTGAAATTCAAAGGCCGGATCGCGCGTGACAATTGGGTGGCTCAGGCCACCAAGCTTGCCAAAGGGGATTAACGCGGGGCCTGGCTGCCACAGACCCAACAAAACAAGGGCCCTCGTGCCAAAACCAGTCGATTGACAAGCATCGGGACGTTAACAAGGAACTGCGAGAATGTGCCGTGGCTGTCACTGCGGCGGAATGATCGTAAAACACGTGGGCCAAGCGCCGTCTTAAAAAGCGCGCCCCCAGGGAGATTGAAAACGATGAACGATACTTCACCAAATACATCGCGGATTGCATTTGTGTCCGCACTTTTCGGCATTCTGGCGCTGGTTGTCGCACTTTGGGCTCTGGGCTTTGGGTTTCTGGGCGCGCTCGTGACCGGTGTCATCGTGGCGGCGATTGTCTGGGCGATTTTGTGGATGGGGTGGAGCGCGCCGCAGGGCCAGGCGGCTGATGCGCCGGTCAACACAGGCGTGCCTCGTGTTGCGCCGGCTGCAAGCACTGCGCCAACGGCGGCATCTGCTGCCCCCGCGCCCGTATCCACCGCGCCTGTCGCGGCGCAAAAACCTGTGACATCCGAAAAAGCTGCCAAAAATCCGGCATCCAAGCCCGCTGCGGCGATACCGGCAGCGAAAGCCGAGACCGCGAAAGCAGCGGTCAAACCTGCAGCGAAACCCGCCGCTGCAAAAGCAAAAAAAGCCGGCGATAAACCGGCGGTTCTGAAAAAACCCCGCGATGGCGGCCCTGATGACCTCAAAATGATCAAAGGTGTCGGCCCGGTTCTGGAAAAGGCGCTGCACGCAGCGGGCGTGTTCCATTTCGACCAGATCGCGGCATGGAAAAAAGCGGACGCCACATGGTTTGACGATAACGTCAAAGGCGCCAATGGCCGCGTCATGCGTGACGAATGGGTCAGCCAAGCGAAAATTCTGGCCAAAGGCGGGACAACCGAATTTGCCAGCAAAGTGAAGAAAGGCGGCGTTTACTAAACGCCGACGTGGGATAGATGCCGCAGAACCACAACAGGTCGTCAGCCGGGCAGCGCGCCGCGCTGGTCATGGCAGGGACAGGCCTGTTCTGGATCATCGCAAATTATGCCGGTGGAAAATTTGGCCTGCCGATGCGCACGCGGGCCATTCTCGATATTATCGCGCTTGTCGGTTTCGGCTATGCGCTTTATCTGACGTTCAATCTCTGGCGGGACCGCCAGCACGACAAGGATGAGGGCTAATGCTCAAGGACCAAGACCGGATTTTCACCAACCTCTACGGGATGCACGACCGCACGCTGAAGGGCGCACAGGCGCGTGGGCACTGGGATGGCACCGCGGCCATCATCAAAAAGGGCCGCGACTGGATCGTGAACGAAATGAAAGCCTCGGGCCTGCGTGGCCGTGGCGGTGCGGGGTTCCCGACCGGTTTGAAATGGTCGTTCATGCCCAAGGAAAGCGATGGCCGCCCCAGCTACCTTGTGGTCAATGCCGACGAATCCGAGCCGGGCACCTGCAAAGACCGTGAAATCATGCGCCATGATCCACATACATTGGTCGAAGGCTGCCTGATCGCGTCTTTCGCGATGAATGCCAACGCCTGCTACATCTACATTCGTGGCGAATATATCCGCGAACGCGAAGCCTTGCAGCACGCGATTGACGAGGCCTATGCGGCAGGTCTGGTGGGCAAAAATGCCTGCAAATCCGGCTGGGACTTCGACATCTATCTGGCCCACGGCGCAGGCGCCTATATCTGCGGCGAAGAAACCGCCCTGCTGGAAAGCCTCGAGGGCAAAAAAGGGATGCCGCGCATGAAGCCGCCATTCCCTGCGGGGGCCGGTCTTTATGGCTGCCCGACGACGGTCAACAACGTGGAGTCTATCGCCGTTGTGCCGACAATTCTGCGCCGTGGCGGCAGCTGGTTCTCGGGCATCGGGCGCGCCAATAACGCGGGCACCAAACTGTTTGCGATCTCGGGGCACGTCAACAATCCTTGCGTTGTCGAAGAAGAAATGGGCATCCCGTTTGAAGAACTGATCGAAAAACACTGCGGCGGTATTCGCGGCGGCTGGGACAATCTCAAGGCGGTTATCCCGGGCGGATCATCGGTGCCAAACGTGCGCGGGGAAGATATGCGCGACGCGATCATGGACTTTGACGGGCTCAAGGAGAAAGGCTCGTCTCTGGGCACCGCTGCCGTGATCGTGATGGACAATTCCACCGATATGATCAAGGCGGTCTGGCGGCTTTCAAAGTTCTACAAGCACGAATCTTGCGGCCAATGCACGCCCTGCCGCGAGGGCACCGGCTGGATGATGCGCGTCATGGCGCGGCTGGTCGAAGGCAACGCCTCGGTCGATGAAATCGACATGCTTTTGTCGGTGACCAAACAGGTCGAGGGGCACACAATCTGTGCGCTCGGCGATGCGGCTGCCTGGCCGATCCAGGCGTTGATCAAGAACTTCCGTGGCGACATCGAGGCCCGTATCGCGCATAAGCGCGGTGCAATTGCCGCCGAATGACGCCACGCAAGCCCCAAAAACCGCGCGTCAGGTCTGTAAGCTGGCGCGCGTTTTCATTTTCGCTGGCGGTTTATTTTCTGGGACTGGCGATCGTGGTTTTCGGCGCCGAAAACGCAATCTTGCGCTATACCGGTATCGCTGTGATCAGCGTCGGATCAATCGCTGTTGCCACCGCTGTGGTCAATCTGGTGGCGTCAATTTCGGCGGCGATGCGGACGGCGGTCATTCTGGCGGTCATCGGTGCTGTGGCATATGCGCTGTGGGTCGGCGCGACAGCCTAGCGGACAAATTGGTGCAACAATATCATCTGGCACAGCTCAACATCGGACGCTTACTCGCCCCCAAAAATGACCCGCGTGTGGCGGATTTTATGGATAACCTGGACCTGATCAACGGGCTGGGCAAACGGATGCCGGGTTTTGTGTGGATCATGCAAGGGGCGGCGGGCGAGGGCAACACGGCTGCGGCCATTGACGGTGATCCGCACTATATCCCGAACCTGACGGTCTGGGAAAATGCAGCGGCGCTCGAGACGTTTGTTTTTAAAACTTTACATGCAAAGTTTATGAACCGCCGCGCCGAATGGTTTGCGGTCTTGGAGCAGATGCATTTTGTCATGTGGTGGGTGCCTGCGGGGCATAGGCCGCGCCTGGACGCGGCACTTTTGCGTCTCGAAACCCTGCGCCGCGACGGCGACACTGCGCAGGCTTTTGGCTGGGACTATCTGCGGGCCAACCCTGCGCCGCCTGTCGCGTAAATCCGCTCAAAAACCGGCACGCCGGCGCATGATATTGTATAACAGCCCGCTCCACCCGACATAGACCCCAAGATGGCGTTGCTCAAGACGACCAGACAGGAGACACATCTATGACCAAGACCTCCATCATGGTATTTGCCGTGGTCCTTGGCGTGATTGCCGCCGCAGGTGCACTACAGGCGAAACCCGCGCTCAAGGACGTGGAATATGTGCGCGAAGGCCTGATCACCACCGGCATCGCCATCGAGATCAGCCAGAAATGCAACAGTCTCAGCCCGCGCTATTTCCGCGGCATCAGCTATCTGAATGCGTTGAAAGATCACGCCGCGGGCTTGGGCTATAGCGCGGCCGAGATCGACGCCTACACAAGTGACAAAGCCGAAGAAAACCGCCTGAAAGAGGTGGCGCGCGCGCGGTTGGCCGAAATGGGCGCGGTTGCGGGCGATGGTGCGTCATATTGCGCCGTAGGGCAGGCCGAAATCGCGAAAAACAGCCCCGTCGGGCGGCTTTTACGCTAGGCTGCAAGCCATCAATAATCCGTTTCCATGGGAACAGTCGTGAAAGATACGACTTTCGCGGCTGTTTTTTTATCAATCCGGCTGGCATCGCCGCCCTTGTCGGGTTAGAACGCCTCAACGCCACTGCGCCGTTTGAGCGCGCGGGGGACCACGGAACATAAAGGCTCGCCATGTCTGATCTGAAAAAAGTCGTGATTGATGGGAAAGAGGTCGAAGTGGATGGGGCGATGACCCTCATTCAGGCCTGCGAACAGGCGGGCGTCGAGATCCCGCGTTTCTGCTACCATGAACGTCTTTCCATCGCGGGCAATTGCCGCATGTGTCTGGTCGAAGTTGTGGGCGGCCCGCCAAAGCCCGCAGCCTCCTGCGCCATGCAGGTCCGCGACCTGCGCCCCGGCCCCGAAGGCCAGCCACCTGTTGTGAAAACAAATTCCCCCATGGTCAAAAAGGCCCGCGAAGGTGTGATGGAGTTCTTGCTGATCAACCACCCGCTGGATTGCCCGATCTGCGACCAAGGCGGCGAATGCGACTTGCAAGACCAGGCAATTGCTTACGGCGTTGACTTTTCGCGCTTTCGCGAACCCAAGCGTGCGACAGAAGATCTGGACATCGGTCCATTGATCGAAACCCACATGACCCGGTGTATTTCCTGCACGCGCTGTGTGCGGTTCACAACCGAGGTTGGCGGCGTGCACGTCATGGGGCAGACCGGACGCGGCGAAGATGCCGAAATCACCACCTATCTGGGTGCGATTATTGATAGCAATCTGTCGGGCAATATCATTGATCTGTGTCCCGTCGGCGCGCTGGTGTCCAAGCCCTATTCGTTCACCGCCCGTCCGTGGGAATTGACCAAGACCGAATCGATTGATGTGATGGATGCGCTAGGGTCGAACATCCGCGTCGACACCAAGGGCCGCGAAGTGATGCGGATGCTGCCGCGCAACCATGACGGCGTGAACGAGGAATGGATTTCCGACAAAACGCGTTTCGTTTGGGACGGGTTGCGCCGCCAGCGCCTCGACACACCCTATATCCGCGAAAACGGTAAATTGCGCAAAGCGACATGGAGTGAGGCCCTGAGGGCCGCTGCCGCTGCGATGAAAGGCAAAAAGGTCGCCGGTCTTGTGGGTGATCTGGTCCCCGTCGAGGCGGCCTTTGCGCTCAAGCAGGTGATCGAAGCGCAGGGCGGATCGGTTGAGTGCCGCACCGATGGCGCCAAACTGCCTGCGGGGAACCGTGCGGGCTATGTCGGCACCGGCTGCATTGAAGATATCGACACCGCCGAAGCGATCATGGTGATCGGCAGCAACCCAAAGGTCGAGATGCCGGTGTTGAACGCGCGTTTGCGCAAGGCGTGGTCGCGCGGTGCTGGCATCGGCGTGATCGGCCCCAAGGTCGATCTGACCTTCGAGACCATGCATCTGGGCGATGGCCCGGCGGTCATGACCGACCTTCTGGCCGGCGATCACAGTGAGGGGCTGACAAAACCATCCCTGATTATTCTTGGTGCGGGTGCTTTGGCGCGCAGTGACGGCGCGGCGGTCCTTGGCACAGCCATGGCGCTGGCCGAGGCGACGGGCTCCAAATTCATGATCCTGCACACCGCCGCGGGCCGCGTGGGCGCGATGGATGTGAACGCCGTGACAGACGGTGGGCTGACCGCCGCGCTGGACGGTGCCGAGGTGATCTACAACCTTGGCGTGGATGAAGGCGACATTCCCGCAGGTCCCGTGGTGATCTATCAAGGCTCGCATGGCGACCGCGGTGCGCACCGCGCCGACATCATCTTGCCGGGGGCGGCCTATACCGAAGAAAACGGCCTGTTTGTGAACACCGAAGGCCGCCCGCAACTGGCCATGCGTGCAGGGTTTGCGCCCGGTGACGCTAAGGAAAACTGGGCGATTTTACGGGCGCTCTCGGCAGAACTGGACGCGACATTGCCATTCGACAGCCTTGGCGCATTGCGCAGTGCCATCGTGACCGCGCACCCGCATTTGGGCGATATCGATGTGGTGGCACAAAACACATGGACGCTTGAAAAGGTGACAAAGCCCAGCAAAGCGCCATTCGTCTACGCGATCTCCGACTTTTACCTCACCAACCCGATTGCGCGGGCCAGCCAGCTGATGGCAGAGCTTTCGGCCAACGCAAAAGCGCGGGCAAACCCCGCCGTGGCAGCCGAATAAGTGAAACGCCTCGCGATCATATCCTTTGTGGCCCTGGGCGCCTGCGCCCAGACAGCCGCGCAAGTGTCGCAAGCGGCACTTGCACCGGCCTATCAGGGGATCGAGACGCGCCTGCTGGACGGTGATCTGGTCAACTTCCGGGTGCGCATGACGGGCGCTGTCTCGCCGCAAGAGGTGACAAAATACGCGCAATGCGCCGCCGCCCAATATACGCTCATTCGGGGCTACGGGTTCTTGCGACACGTGCGCACCACAACCGCGCAGGACAACGGGCTTTGGTCCGCCGACGCGGTTTACACAATCTCGCCTTCGCTTCCGCGTGGGCTCAAGACAATTGACGCCGAAGTGGCTGTCGCCGATTGCGGCGCAGCCGGCATTCCAACGGTGTAAGGGGCAGAACTATGGTTGAATTTTTCACCACCACCAATCTGGGCATCATTCTGGTGATCCTTGCGCAATCTCTTTTGGTGCTGGTCCCACTTTTGGTGGCGCTGGCGTTCTTGATGTATGCAGACCGAAAGGTCTGGGCGGCCGTGCAAATGCGCAGGGGGCCAAACGTGGTCGGGCCGTTCGGGCTGCTGCAATCCTTTGCAGATTTTCTGAAATACATCGTGAAAGAAATCATCGTGCCGGCAGGCGCGGATAAAGTCGTCTTCTTCCTCGCGCCGATGATCACCTTTGTGCTGGCGGTCGTGGCCTGGGCGGTGATCCCGTTCAACGATGGCTGGATTCTGGCCGATATCAACGTCGCCGTCCTGTTTATATTCGCGGTCTCGTCACTGGAAGTCTACGGCGTGATCATGGGGGGCTGGGCGTCAAACTCCAAATACCCGTTCTTGGGCTCGTTGCGCTCTGCGGCGCAGATGATCTCTTACGAGGTCTCGCTTGGCCTGATCATTATCGGCATCATCATCTCGACCGGCTCGTTGAGCTTTGGCGACATCGTCGAGGCGCAGCGCGGCAGTGCAGGGCTGTTCAACTGGTATTGGGTCGCGCATTTCCCGATGCTGTTCCTGTTCTTTATCAGTGCTTTGGCCGAAACAAACCGGCCCCCGTTTGACCTGCCAGAAGCCGAATCAGAGCTGGTCGCGGGGTTCCAGGTCGAATATTCCTCGACGCCGTTCCTGTTGTTCATGATCGGCGAGTTGTTGGCTGTGGTGCTGATGAGCACGCTGGTCGCGCTGTTGTTCTTTGGTGGCTGGCTGTCACCGATTCCAGGCCTGCCAGACAGCATTTTGTGGTTGATCCTCAAGATCCTGCTCGCGTTCTTCATGTTCGCGATGGTCAAGGCAATCACACCGCGCTACCGCTACGACCAACTGATGCGCATCGGTTGGAAGGTGTTCCTGCCGCTCTCGCTGTTCTGGGTCGTGCTGGTCTCGTTTTTGGCAAAATACGAAGTGTTGGGCGGCTTTTGGGCGCGCTGGACAATGGGAGGTTAAGCGATGAACGAACCGATGGACTATACCCGCGCCGCGAAATACTTCCTGCTGATGGATTTCTGGAAGGGCTTTGGTCTGGCGATGAAATATTTCATCCGTCCCAAGGCGACGCTGAACTACCCGCATGAAAAAGGCCCCCTGTCCCCGCGTTTTCGCGGCGAACACGCCCTGCGCCGCTACGCCAACGGCGAAGAGCGCTGCATTGCGTGTAAACTGTGCGAGGCGGTCTGCCCTGCCCAGGCGATCACCATCGACGCAGAACCGCGCGACGACGGATCACGGCGCACCACGCGCTATGACATCGACATGACCAAATGCATCTACTGCGGTTTCTGCCAAGAGGCCTGCCCAGTGGACGCGATCGTTGAAGGCCCGAATTTCGAATTCTCCACCGAAACCCGCGAAGAGCTGTTCTACGACAAGGAAAAGCTCTTGGATAACGGCGACCGCTGGGAAGCCGAAATCGCGCGCAACCTCGAGCTGGATGCACCCTACCGATGACCGATAAAAACCCTTTTGAAGCGATGATGGCCATGGGGCAGGACTGGGCGAAGCAGCTTAATCCGGGGATGGAGGCGTTCACGACCAAAGGGTTCGCGGACCTGTTTCCCACCATGTCAAAAGAGATGATGGAGCAGTTTTTCGGCAAAGGTATGAACCCCGAAGGCTTGGATGCAAAAACCAAGCTGTTGCTGACCCTCAACGCGCTGACTGTAACGGGGGCCACCGCCGAGCCGCAAATCAGGCTGACCGTGCGCCACCTTGTGGCAGCCGGGGCCACAAAACAGGAAATCGCCGAAACCATCGCGCAAGCTGCGATGTTTGGTGGTGTGCCTGCAATGACAAAGGCGATGGACCTCGCCACCGACGTGATGGAAAAGGACGCAGGCCAATGACCGTTGCCATATTCACATTCTACTTCTTTGCCCTGACCACCGTGATGGGCGGGCTGATGACCGTGATCAGCCGCAATCCGGTGCATTCGGTGCTGTGGCTGATCCTCGCATTCCTGTCCTCGGCGGGGCTATTTGTGCTGCTGGGTGCTGAATTTGTCGCCATGCTCTTGATCATCGTCTATGTTGGCGCGGTTGCGGTTCTGTTCCTTTTTGTGGTCATGATGCTTGATGTGGACTTTGCCGGTCTCAAGGCCGAGATGGCCAAATACATGCCGCTTGCCCTGTTGATCGGCACCGTGATCCTGTTTCAGCTGGGCATTGCCCTGGGTGTATGGACCTTTGCCGATGTGGCCGCTCAAAACATCGCCTCACCCACAGGTGACGCGCAAAACACCGCAGCCCTCGGCCTGTTGATCTACGACAAATACATCATCCTGTTCCAACTGGCAGGGCTGATCCTGCTGGTCGCGATGATCGGGGCGATCTTGCTGACACTGCGGCACCGCACCGATATCAAACGCCAGAGCGTGTTGCAGCAAATGCACCGCGATCCGGCAAAAGCGATGAAACTCAAGGACGTCAAACCAGGGCAGGGGCTATAATCATGATCGGTGTAGAACATTATCTCGCGGTGGCCGCGGCGCTTTTTGTCATCGGTATCTTCGGGCTTTTCCTGAACCGCAAAAATGTGATCATCCTGCTGATGAGTATCGAATTGATGCTGCTCGCGGTGAACATCAATTTTGTCGCCTTCTCCAGCTTTCTGGGCGATTTGACCGGCCAGGTGTTTACACTTTTCGTGCTGACCGTCGCCGCTGCAGAGGCCGCCATCGGCCTTGCGATCCTTGTATGTTTCTTCCGCAACCGCGGCACCATCGACGTTGAAGACGTCAACGTGATGAAGGGCTAATCCACATGGAAAAGATCATCCTGTTTGCACCACTGGTCGGCGCGCTTATCTCCGGCTTTGGCTGGCGATTGATCGGCGAGAAAGCCGCTCAATGGACATCGACCACTTTGCTGTTTCTCGCGGCGGTCCTGTCCTGGATTGTCTTTGCAAGCTTTGACGGTGTCACCGAAAACATCCAGATCATGCGCTGGATCGAAAGTGGCACGTTGTCCACCGACTGGGCCATCCGCATGGACCGGCTGACCGCCATCATGTTGATCGTCATCACCACCGTCTCGGCGTTGGTGCATCTCTATTCCTTTGGCTACATGGCGCATGACGAAAATTTCAAAGACAACGAACCCTACCGCGCGCGGTTCTTTGCCTATCTGTCGTTTTTCACCTTCGCGATGTTGATGCTGGTGACCTCTGACAACCTTGTGCAGCTGTTTTTCGGCTGGGAAGGGGTCGGCGTCGCATCCTATCTGCTGATCGGGTTCTACTATAAAAAACCATCCGCCAATGCCGCCGCGATCAAGGCGTTTGTGGTCAACCGCGTGGGTGACTTCGGCTTTGCCTTGGGCATCTTCGCGCTTTATCTGATGACCGACAGCATCCGTTTTGAAGACATCTTTGCCGCCATGCCGGTCTTGGCAGAGCAAACCATGACCTTCCTTTGGGCAGACTGGAGCGCGACCAATGTAATTGCGATCCTGTTGTTCATCGGGGCGATGGGCAAATCGGCCCAGTTGTTCCTGCACACATGGTTGCCCGACGCGATGGAAGGGCCGACACCCGTGTCTGCGCTGATCCATGCCGCCACCATGGTCACCGCAGGCGTGTTTCTTGTGGCGCGCATGTCGCCGCTTTACGAATTCGCGCCAGAGGCCAAACAGTTCATCCTCTTTTTGGGTGCCACAACCGCGTTCTTTGCGGCCTCGATTGCGATGGTGCAGACCGACATCAAGCGCGTCGTAGCATATTCCACCATGAGCCAGTTGGGCTATATGTTTGCCGCCGCAGGCGTCGGGGCTTACGGCGTTGCCATCTTCCACCTGCTGACACATGCGTTTTTCAAGGCGCTGCTGTTCCTGAGTTCCGGTTCGGTGATCGCTGCCAACCACCACGAGCAGGACATGCGCAACTATGGCGGGCTGCGCCATAAAATCCCCTATACATTCTGGGGCATGATGTTCGGCACTTTGGCCATCACCGGCGTGGGTATTCCGCTGACAACAATCGGTTTTGCGGGCTTTTTGTCCAAAGACGCCATCGTCGAAACCGTTTATGCGGGCGGCACATCCTATGCCTTCTGGCTGCTGGTCATAGCGGCCTTGATGACCAGTTTCTATAGTTGGCGTTTGATGTTCATGACATTCTACGGCACAGCGCGCGGCGACAAACACACCTATGACCACGCGCACGAGAGCCCGCTGACAATGCTGGTCCCCTTGGGGGTTTTGTCGCTCGGCGCGATTTTCTCGGGCATGGTGTTCTATAACAGCTTCTTTGGCGACGACCCCACCATGAAGGCCTTCTTCGGGATCGAGCAAGAAGAACAGGTCGCAAATGCCGACATCGGCTTCTCGCTTGTCGCACCGGCCTACGCAGAGGTCACCTCCGACACGGGCGAGGGCGAGGCGAAATCCAATGTCAGCAGCCACAACACCGAAAAATCGGAACATGAAGTGGCGCAAGTGCCCGGGCAGGGCGCGATTTTCATGGGTCCTGAAAATACCGTGATCGATGATGCGCATTACGCGCCCGAATGGGTCAAGGTCTCGCCATTTGTCGCCATGGTTCTGGGCTTTGGCCTCGCGTGGCTGTTCTACATCAAGAACACATCGCTGCCGGTGCGCTTGGCTGCACAACAGGCCCCGCTTTATAACTTCCTGTTGAACAAGTGGTATTTCGACGAGCTTTACAGCTATCTCTTTGTCAAACCGGCTTTCTGGATCGGTCGCTTGTTTTGGAAACAGGGCGATACCAAAACCATCGACGGGACCATCAACGGGATCGCAATGGGGATCATTCCGTTCTTCACGCGGCTCGCCGGTAAGGCCCAGTCGGGCTATATCTTCACCTATGCCTTCGCCATGGTTCTTGGCATCGCGGCCATGATCACATGGGTTACTATGACCGGAGGGGCCAAATAATGGGCAACCTACTCTCGCTCACCACGTTCATCCCTTTGCTGGGGGCGGCGATTTTGGCGCTGTTCCTGCGCGGCAATGATGCGGCCGCACAAAACAACGCCAAATGGGTCGCGATGGCCACGACCGTGGCGACGTTTATCGTGTCACTGTTCATCCTGTTCGGTTTTGATCCGTCCAATACCGACTTCCAGTTTGTCGAACAGCGGCCATGGCTGTTGGGGCTCAGCTATAAAATGGGCGTCGACGGGATCTCGGTCCTGTTTGTGATGCTGACAACTGTGCTGATGCCGATTGTCATTGCAGCCTGCTGGACCGTCGAGACCCGCGTCAAGGAATACATGATCGCTTTCCTGATCCTGGAAACCTTGATGCTCGGCGTCTTTATGGCGCTTGATCTGGTGCTGTTCTATCTGTTCTTCGAGGCCGGGCTGATCCCGATGTTCCTGATCATCGGTATCTGGGGCGGTAAAAACCGGATCTACGCCTCGTTCAAATTCTTCCTCTATACCTTCCTCGGCTCGGTGCTGATGCTGGTGGCGATTGTGGCGATGTTCAATCAGGCGGGCACCACCGATATTCCAACCCTTATGGGCTTTACCTTCGCCTCCGATGATTTCTCGGTGCTTGGGGTCAATGTTTCGGGCGGGATGCAAACCATGCTCTGGCTCGCATTCTTTGCGTCATTTGCGGTAAAGCTGCCGATGTGGCCGGTGCATACTTGGCTGCCCGACGCGCACGTGCAAGCGCCCACCGCAGGCTCGGTGGTTCTGGCGGCAATCCTGCTGAAACTGGGCGGCTACGGCTTTCTGCGGTTCAGCCTGCCAATGTTCCCCGTAGGCTCCGAAGTCATCGGACCATTGGTGCTTTGGCTCTCGGTCATCGCGATTGTCTACACGTCTCTGGTGGCCTTGGTCCAACAGGACATGAAAAAACTGATCGCCTATTCCTCGGTGGCCCATATGGGCTACGTCACCATCGGCATCTTTGCGGTCAACCAGCAAGGCATCGACGGGGCGATTTTCCAGATGATCTCCCACGGCTTTATCTCCAGCGCGCTGTTCTTGTGCGTCGGCGTGATCTACGACCGGATGCACACCCGTGAAATCGACGCTTACGGCGGTCTGGTCAACCGGATGCCGGCCTATGCGCTGATCTTCATGTTCTTCACAATGGCCAACGTCGGCCTGCCGGGCACATCGGGCTTTGTGGGTGAATTTCTGGTGCTTGTGGGCATCTTCCAGGTCAACACATGGGTCGCCTTTTTCGCCACCACAGGCGTGATCCTGTCGGCGGCCTATGCGCTCTGGCTCTACCGGCGTGTGGTCATGGGCGACCTGATCAAGGAAAGCCTGCGCACCATCACCGACATGACAACGCGCGAGCGGTTCATCTTTGTGCCCCTCGTGTTCATGACACTGTTGCTGGGCGTTTATCCGGCACTGGTGCTCGACATCATTGGGCCCAGCGTTGCGGCACTGGTTGAAAACTACGACATGGCAACTGCGGGTATGCTCTCCGCTGCCGTGCAATAAGGAACGGGTCACATGATCTCTGCAGATATCCAAACCGTGATGCCGGAAATCATTCTGGCGATTTACGCGATGCTGGCGCTTATGGTGGCGGTTTACACCACCAAAGACGCGATGGCGCCGCTCCTGACATGGGTGACATCGGGCCTGTTTGTGCTTCTGGCCTTCTACATCGGTGTTGGCGACAATGTCACGACAACCGGCTTTGACGGCATGGTCAACAATGACGGCTTTTCGCGATTTGCCAAAATCGTGATCCTGATCTCGGCGGCGGCTGTTCTGGTCATGTCGCAAGACTATATGCAAAAACGCGGACTGTTGCGGTTCGAATACCCGTTGCTGGTGGCGCTGTCAGTTGTGGGCATGATGGTCATGGTCTCGGCGGGCGACTTGATGGCTCTTTATATGGGGCTCGAGCTGCAATCACTGGCGCTCTATGTCGTAGCCTCCTTGCGGCGCGATAGCCTGAAATCCACCGAAGCGGGCTTGAAATACTTCGTGCTTGGCGCTCTCTCTTCGGGTCTTTTGCTTTATGGTGCCTCGCTGACATACGGCTTTGCCGGCACAACCCTGTTCTCGGGCATCTATCTGGCGGTCTCGACCGACTTTACACTGGGCTTGCTTCTGGGTGTGGTCTTCATGCTTGCGGGCTTTGCATTCAAGGTCTCCGCGGCACCGTTCCACATGTGGACACCCGACGTCTATGAAGGCTCGCCCACACCGGTCACCGCGTTTTTCGCCACCGCACCAAAAGTCGCGGCCATCGGCCTGTTTGCGCGGGTCGTGCATGACGCATTCGGCGGCATCGTCGCTGAGTGGCAGCAGATCGTGGCCTTTTTGTCCGTGGCCTCGATGTTCTGGGGTGCCATCGCCGCGATCAGCCAACGCGACATCAAACGGCTGATGGCCTATTCCTCCATTGCTCACATGGGCTTTGCCCTGATGGGCCTGGCTGCGGGCACGGTTCTGGGCGTGCAGGCCACGCTGATCTACATGGCGATCTATGTCACCATGAACGTCGGCACATTCGCCTTGATTTTGGGCATGGAAAAAGACGGGCGGCCCGTGACCGATATCCAGTCGCTCAAATCTTACGCCAAAAGACAACCGCTGATGTCGCTTGTGATGCTGATCATGATGTTCAGCCTTGCGGGCGTGCCGCCGATGCTGGGCTTCTTTGGCAAATTCTACGTGCTGCGTGCCGCCTATGACGCGGGGCTGGGCTGGTTGGCGGTCGCAGGGGTTATCGCCTCGGTGATCGGCGCATTCTACTACCTGCGCATCGTCTACTATATCTACTTTGGCGAAGACGCCGAGGGACTTGACGGCAAAATGTCACCCGTTCTGTGGACTGCCGCAGTTGTGACCGGTGCGATCATCCTGCTGGCCTGGGCACCGGGGATCAACCTGTTCGGGATCGAAGTGGTTGCGCAGGCTGCGGCTCAAACGCTTGTCAACTAACCCTGCCACAGTGCATGACTGGCCCGACGGTTACGCGCGGGTCATTTTGCAAAGCGTGGACAGCACCATGTCAGAGGCTGCACGCCGTGCGGCCTCTCTCACATCTCCCACATGGATTATGGCGCATGTGCAAACCGGCGGACGCGGGCGGCGCGGCAAGCCTTGGATCACCCCCGCAGGCAACCTGTCGGCCACGCTGATCTACCGGCCCGACGCCAGCCCCGCAGAGGCCGCGCGCAGGTCGTTTCTGGCCGCCAACGCACTTTATGCGGCACTGTCGTTTTATGTGGCGGCAGAAAAGCTCTCTTTGAAATGGCCCAATGACGTGCTGCTGGACGGGCACAAAGTGGCCGGCATCCTGCTCGAGGCAAGCGGGCAGGGCAGCCGCGTCACCTCCCTGTCAATCGGGATCGGCGTGAACCTCGCCCATACCCCGCAAGGGGTGGAAAACGCGGCATTTAGCCCGACCAGCGTTACATCCAGCGGCGGCGCTGCGGTCACACCAGAGGCCTTTCTGACCACGCTGGCAGGCTGTTTTGCGATCCAGGAATCCAGACTTGCGCGCTTTGGCTTTGCGCGTATCCGGCAGGACTGGCTTGAAAATGCGGCGCGCTTGGGCGAGGTGATCAGCGCCAAAACCGGCACCGAGACGATCAGCGGTATTTTTGATACCATCGACGACGACGGCACCCTCGTTTTGATCACCAGCGCAGGCCCCCGTGCGATCCCGGCCGCCGACGTGTTTTTCTAAAGGAGTTCACCCCATGCTTTTGGCCATTGATTGCGGCAATACCAATACCGTATTTTCAATCTGGACCGGCACAGACTTCATCGCGACCTGGCGGACCTCGACCGAATGGCAGCGCACGGCAGACCAATACTATGTCTGGCTGTCCACGCTGATGCAGATCCACAAAATCGATGTCGAGATCGACGAGGTGATTATCTCCTCGACCGTGCCACGTGTGGTGTTCAACCTGCGTGTGCTGTCGGACCGCTATTTTCACTGCCGGCCTATCGTGGTGGGCAAATCCGATTGCCGCTTGCCTGTCGATCCGCGGGTCGATGCAGGCACCGCCGTAGGCCCCGACCGTCTAGTCAATACCGCAGGCGCGTTTGACCGGCACGGTGGCGATTTGATCGTCGTGGACTTCGGCACCGCCACCACATTTGATGTGGTCGACACCGACGGGGCCTATATCGGCGGGGCCATTGCACCGGGCGTGAACCTGTCACTGGAAGCATTGCACAACGCCGCCGCCGCATTACCGCATGTCGATATCACCAAACCGCAGCGTGTGGTGGGCACAAACACCGTGGCCTGTATGCAGTCGGGGGTCTTTTGGGGTTACGTCGGCCTTGTGCGTGAGATATGCGCACGCATTAAGACCGAACGGGATGTGCCCATGCGCGTGATCTCGACCGGTGGGTTAGCCCCACTTTTTGGACAAACCGAGGCGTTATTCGACGCCTTTGAAGACGATTTGACGATGCACGGTTTGACCGTGATCCACCGCTATAACAAGGAAACGACATGAGCCGCAAAAAAGCAGCTGACCGCCTGATTTATCTGCCCCTGGGTGGGGCCGGTGAGATCGGCATGAACGCCTACGTCTACGGATATGGACTTCCGGGCAAAGAGAAACTGATCGTTGTCGATCTGGGCGTGACCTTCCCCGACATGGACACCACCCCCGGCGTCGACCTGATCATGCCCGATATCACATGGCTGAAAAAACGCCGTGCCGATATCGTGGGTATTTTCATCACCCACGCCCACGAAGACCACGTCGGTGCCATCGGGCACTATTGGGCAAGCCTTGGCGCGCCGGTCTATGCGCGTAAATTCACCGCCAATATCGCGCGGCGCAAGCTCGCCGAACACGGCCACCCCGACAGTGTTGTCACAGTTGTCGACGCCTACCCGCATATGATCGACTGCGCCCCGTTCAAAGTGTCCTATGTGCCGATCTCGCACTCGATCCCCGAAAGCGCGGGCCTGATTATCGACAGCCCCGAAGGGCGGGTTTTACACTCGGGCGACTTCAAAATCGACGAGACCCCCGTTGTAGGCGATGCCTTCAACCGCGCACTTTGGGAAGACGTTTCCAAAGACGGCGTCAAAGCGCTTGTCTGCGATTCCACCAACGTCTTCAGCACCGCCCCCGGGCGCTCGGAAAGCACCATTGGTGACGCCATCGCCGAGATGATGTCCGAGGCCAAAGGCACCGTGGTCGCCACCACCTTCGCCTCCAATATCGCGCGCCTGAAAACCCTCGCCATGGCCGCTCAAAAAGCCAACCGCTCCGTGGTGCTTTTGGGCCGCTCGATGCGGCGCATGGTCGAGGCCGCCACCGAAACCGGCATCCTGACCAGCTTCCCTGCGGTCGTTTCCCCCGAGGATGCTCTCAATATGCCGCGCAACGCGATCATGCTCTTGGTCACCGGCTCGCAAGGTGAACGGCGTGCGGCCTCTGCGCAATTGGCGCAAGGCAAATACCTCGGACTGTCGCTCAAAGAGGGCGACACCTTCCTGTTCTCGTCCAAAACCATCCCCGGCAACGAGCGTGGGGTGATCCGCATCATGAACCAATTGTCGGAACTCGGCGTCGATGTGATCGATGATGCGGGCGGCAAATACCATGTCTCGGGCCACGCCAACCGGCCTGACCTTGTCACCCTGCACGAGATCGTGAAACCGCAAATCCTGATCCCGATGCACGGCGAACACCGGCATTTGCGCGAACATGTGAAACTGGGCGCAGAGCGCGGATTGACAGGTATCGTGGCCGTGAACGGCATGATGATCGACCTGTCGGGCAACGCGCCAACCGTGGCTGAATATATCGACACCGGCCGCACCTACCTTGACGGCTCGGTCAAATACGGCGCCATGGACGGCATCGTGCGCGACCGGATCCGCATGGCGATGAACGGCCAGATGATCGTGACCCTGATCATGGACGAAAACGACGACCCGCTGGGCGATCCATGGGTCGAAATCTCGGGTCTGGCAGAAACCGGCATCTCCGACAGCGCGCTGGTGGATGTGGTCGAGGCGGATCTGGCGCAATTCATCGGTCGGGCACAGCCAAAGACCCTGCGCGACGATGTGAAACTGGAAAAAGAACTCAAACACATTGCCCGCAAATCCGCGCAGGGCGAAATCGGCAAAAAACCCGAAGTGATTGTGATCGTCAGCCGGCTTAGCTGACCCGCGCCGCCTTGCAAAACCAAAAGGACCACAGAAGCAAACGCTCTGTGGTCCTTTTTTTATCAAAAACAGGCCGCCTGAACCTTAGGTTTTGCCGCGCTCGTCAAAGCTCAGGGCAATAAACGCAGGCGTATCCTCGCCCAAGCCGACAACACGGTTGTCATTGCGGCGATTGTTGTTGCGATCATTGCGGTTGCGCTCATAGCTCTGGCGCTCATCGTTGTTGCGCTCGTTTTTGCCACGCTCATGGCGCGGCTTCTGCGCGTTACGGTCCGTCTCGACAGTCTCCGCTTGCGGCTTTTGCTCCGCACGCGTGTCATCGGACTTGCCACGGCCACGGCCACGCCCGCGCGACCTCGGCTCACGCGGTGTATCGTCTTGCGGGGCAGGGGGCGCGTCCTGCGCCGGTGTCACATCAGTGCTCACCTGCGCGGCAGCCGCAACAGGGGTCTCTTCGCGCGGCTTGCGTGTGCGGTTGCGCGTGCGGGGCTTGTCGGCAGAATCGCCCGCGTCACGGCTTTGCGGGGCAGGGCTTGCCGCACCGGTCGGGCTTTCAAGGCGCGGAATTTCATTTTGAACCAAACGCTCGACATCGGCCAGGTTCTTCTCGTCGCGGCTCGTGCAAATCATAATCGCGGTGCCAGACCGACCCGCGCGGCCGGTGCGGCCAATCCGGTGCACATAATCCTCGGCGTGGCTGGGCACATCAAAGTTGAACACATGGGTAACGGCGGGAATATCAAGCCCGCGCGCGGCCACATCAGAGGCCACAAGAAAGCGCAACTCGTTGTTGCGGAAACTTTCCAGCGTGCGGGTGCGGTGGCTTTGCTCCAGATCACCGTGGATCGGCGATGCGTTATACCCGTTCTTTGTCAATGACTTGGCAACGATATCAACATCCGACTTGCGGTTGCAGAAAATAATCGCGTTGCTACAGGCGTCCCCTTCGCGCTCGATCAATGCGCGCAGAACCGCGCGTTTCTCGGCAGGTTCCTTGGTCTTGTTGGATCCCTTGAACATCAAAACGCCCTGCTTGATATTCACATTTGTCGTGGCCGCGCGTGCAACCTCGATCTTGGCGGGGTTCGACAGGAACGTATTGGTGATGCGCTCGATCTCGGGTGCCATCGTCGCCGAGAAAAACAGCGTCTGACGGGTAAACGGCGTGCGTTTGAAAATCTCTTCGATGTCGGGAATAAACCCCATGTCCAACATGCGGTCGGCTTCATCGATGACCATGATCTTCACGTCGGTCAAAATCAGTTTGCCGCGTTCCAGATGGTCCAGCAAGCGACCCGGCGTGGCGATCAACACATCCACACCCTTGTCGATCAGCTTGTCCTGATCCTTGAACGAGGTGCCACCAATCAGCAGCGCTTTGGACAGTTTGGTATATTTGGCATAGGCGTCAAAGTTTTCGGCCACTTGGGCGGCCAATTCACGCGTCGGGGCCAACACCAGAGAGCGCGGCATCCGCGCGCGCGCCCGTCCACGCCCCAAAAGCGCAATCATCGGCAGGGTAAAGGCGGCGGTTTTACCGGTCCCGGTCTGGGCAATACCCAGCACGTCGCGGCCTTCGAGCGCAGGCCCGATAGCGCCGGCCTGAATAGGTGTCGGTGTGTCATAGCCGGTCTCGGCGATGGCTTTCATCACCTTGGCACCAAGGTTGAAATCAGAGAATTTGGTCAAGTTAGCCCTTTCAATATGTTGCGGCTTTCTAGCCGCTCATATTGCGCGGCCCGGCTGACCGAATTGTCAGCGCGTTCGACTGTGCAACGCAGTAGCGCCAACCCAAGCAAAGGTCAAGGAAACGCGCGTTACCGTGGTGGATTTTGGCGTGGTGCCAAGAGATTCGCGGCTTTGAGCGCAGAAGAAAACAGTCTTGCAGGCACCACCGCTGTATAATTGCGGCGCAAGCCGTCAACTTGCAAAATCATGCCTGCAACGGCCGCCGTGCGAAACTGGTCTTGCGTCAAGCTGATCTGCCCGACCTCGGCCTTATGACACCGATCAATGCAAAATGCATTCAACCGGTCATGGCGCACATATTCCAGCCGCTGCGCACCTTGCGATACCGTCAATATCCTGGGCCCGTTTGGCCCGCCGCGCAAAAAAGACATCGACAGATAATAGGCAACCTCGCCGTCGCCCTCCAGAATGATTGTGCGGGCGGATATATGATCCTCGCCATCGCGAAACACCTCCGCGTCGCGCGACATACTCTGCCAGACGTTTGTTTCAGGGCTATAGCTGCGCTGCAACCGCTCGGACGGCGCGCAAGCGGCAAGCAAGATAAAAAACAACAGTCGGGCCAACATGCCGCCACTTTCGCACATACCCGTTAACAGGTCCTAAACAGCCGACGGCTGCATCGCCGGCGTATAGCGCATCCTCCCAAAGCACCAACACACCCTGCGACGACCCCGCAAAATCGCCCCGACACCTCGCTTGCGACCGGTCCTTTCGCGCGCGCAATGTGCAAAACCGCGTCCAACTGCGCCGCTTTGGCTTGCTGTCGTGTCGCAATTTCCCATGCCGCGACAACCCAAGGGTATCCTTGCGCCCCGACACATGGTCCGGCCCATACAATATCCGGCGCTTGCCCTTCATCAAACCGCAGCCCGCATCGGCCACGATCTCTGCGCTAGGCAAGACGCGGTTTTGTCGGGTCAGACCATCATTTCCTTGGTCGATGACAGCGTCACATCGGGATAATCGCGTGCCACACGGTCGATATCCCATTGCAAGCGGGTCAGGAACACCACGTCGCCGTCGTTGTCCGTCGCGATATGCTGCTTGTTGGCCTCCGAGAATTTATCCACCGCACCCTTCGCCCCCTGCACCCAGCGGGCGGAGGTGAATTGCGACTGCTCGAACCGCACCGGCAGCCCGTATTCCAGTTCAATGCGGCTGGCCAATACTTCAAACTGCAACGCCCCGACGACGCCCACAATAAAGCCCGATCCAAACGTCGGCTTGAACACTTTGGCGGCCCCTTCTTCGGCGAATTGCATCAGCGCCTTTTCCAGATGCTTGGCCTTCATCGGATCACCCGCACGGGCGGTCTGCAACAGCTCCGGCGCAAACGACGGGATATTCGAGACGCGAATGGCCTCGCCCTCGGTCAGCGTATCACCAATGCGCAACTGGCCGTGGTTCGGGATACCAATAATGTCGCCGGCCCAAGCCTCCTGCGCCAACTCGCGGTCGGCGGCCAAAAACAGCACAGGGTTTGACACCGCCATCACCTTTTTGCTGCGCACATGCGTGAGCTTCATGCCGCGCTCGAAATGCCCCGACGCCAGACGCACAAATGCCACACGGTCGCGGTGCTTGGGGTCCATGTTGGCTTGCACTTTGAATACAAAACCCGTGACCGCTTTTTCATCAGGGGCCACATTGCGCGGCGTCGCTTTTTGCACCTGCGGCTCTGGGCCATATGTCGCAATGCCGTCCATCAATTCCTTGACGCCAAAACTGTTCATCGCCGAACCAAACCAGATCGGCGTCATCGTGCCATCAAGCAAGGCTTGCGGATCAAGGGCGGGCAGCAATTCTTTCGCCATCTCGATCTCTTCGCGAAACTTTTCCAGCAAATGCGCCGGCACATGCAGGGCCAGTTTGGGATCATCCAAACCGCTAATCGAAATGCTCTGGGCTATCTTGTTGCGGTCCGCGCGGTCCATCAACTCCAGCCTGTCGCGCAAGATATCATAGCAGCCCATAAACTCGCGTCCGACCCCAATCGGCCAACTGGCAGGGGTCACGTCAATCGCCAGATTTTCCTGAATTTCGTCAATGATCTCAAAGGTATCGCGGCTCTCGCGGTCCATCTTGTTACAAAACGTCAGGATCGGCAGATCGCGAAGGCGGCACACCTCGAACAGCTTTTGCGTCTGGCTTTCCACACCTTTGGCACCATCAATCACCATCACGGCGGCATCAACGGCCGTCAGCGTGCGATAGGTATCCTCGGAAAAATCCGAGTGACCGGGGGTATCGACAAGATTGAACCGGTAGGTGCCAAAATCGAACGACATCGCAGACGCCGATACCGAAATCCCGCGATCCTTTTCCATCTGCATGAAATCCGACCTGGTGCGGCGCGCTTCACCCTTGGCGCGGACCTGCCCGGCCATCTGAATAGCGCCACCATACAGCAGAAATTTCTCGGTCAACGTCGTCTTGCCAGCATCAGGATGCGAAATAATCGCAAAGGTGCGGCGGCGGGCAATCTGGGGCGGAAGGGCGGATGGTTTTGTCATGTCCGATGCCATAAAGGCTGCGCAGGCAAAGGGCAATCTGCCACACACGCGCAAAATCGAAACAACATGCATTTATCCGTAGTCGGGGTGTTAACATTTTGTTAAATCACACGAGCCCGCCACTGGGCGGCTTTATTTTGGGAAAAGATGTTATGTTTCCATTCTACAAAACCACGCTCGCTGGTCTCGTGGGCGTGACGCTTGCTGGCTGCGGCAGTGCAACATATGAAGATGCGCTTTTGACCCGGGTCGAGAATAACGATGCCCTGCTTGATCGGGTTGGCCAAATGGCACTGTCCGGCCCGCGCGTCGTCGACAATACCAGCGGTTCAGCAACTTTTACCGGCGGAGCGAGCATAATTGCCGGCCCGGTAAATGATGCCGCATTTCTTTATGGTGATGCGTCTGTGCGGGTCAATTTCGACGGTGCGACCAATGTTTCTGGCACGATCAGCAATATCGGTGGTGTCGGGAATCTGGATTTGAACAACCAGGATTCAACAGGGACGATTGACCGTTACTCCGGCACCATTGCCTTGCGCAACGGTGCAGTGGGATCGGGGAACCAGATTGAAGCTGATTATGCTGGCACCATTCGTGGCAATGGGGACACCCTGGTGTTTGACGGTACTATGTCAGGTGAGTTCAGTGGAAACCCGCAAGTGCGAGCCGTATCAATGGTCGGGGTCGATCCCTCATCATTCAATGGCGTATATTATGATGCAGCAGTGGCTATTGTGGCCGAGCGCAACTGACCCCGGCATCGACAAAGGCCGCCCGGCACCCGCTGGGGCGGCCTTCTTTTTTAGCGGGCTTTAACCACTTGTTAACCATCATTTGCCATTCCTGAGAGACACTTCAAAGGGGGCGGTATGCGCAGCATCGGTTTGGCTTATGCCCTCGCGCTCAGCGCAGGATGCGCGTCCTCTGACGGCGGCGGGGATGGCCTGTCGCGGGGCGAAAGTGCGGCCGCCCTCGAGGTCTCCCTGGCGGCCGAAAATATCTCTGACCCCACAACCCTGCCACGCAGCGGCTTGGCGACCTATACGGGGTTCATGACGCTGGCGCTGCCACTAGACGGGCCTGCGCGCGATGTCACCGGCGATCTGGATATGCGCGTCGATTTTGGTGCGGCGCGCAATCAGGTCTCGGGATCGGCGTCCAATTTTGCAGGCCTGACCGGCGGGCTTGCCATTCGCGGCGGCGATATTGACCGTGGCACCGATCCCGACACCGATTTCACCTTCGACGGGTCCCTGACCGGTACATTGGCGCAGAACGGCGACAGCTACGGCATCGACGGTGCCATCGTCGGCGAATTTCGCGGTCGCAACCAAGATGGGCTGACAGGGCTGGTCTACGGCGACATTACCGGCCCTTCAGGTCAGGACCTGTTTCAGGGCAGCATGGCCGCCAGCCGCGACGCGGACTGAAACTCTGCGCGACCGAAATGCGCTAATTCGAAGAGGCCTTGCGCAATAACTCCACCGCATCAGGGCGCGCGGCCAGCTTTTCCTGCACCTCGAACTCAAAATGCGGCCTGTGACCATGGCCGCCCCGCCCGCCCGAAGAGCGCACATGATCAAGCAATGCGGCACGGGTGCGCGGGTCAATCAACAACGATTCCGCGGCGATCCCTTCGGCATAGATAATCTGGTGCTCGTCGAACAACAGCTGGAAATAATCCACAAACCCGCCATCGCGCTGATAGACGCTGGTGCCATTGATCAAATGCCGGACCTTGACCAAAACCTCCGACCGGCCCGCCCCCAACGCATCCTTGCGCTGATACACAAACAACCGGTGATCAGGGCTGACCAGCAAATCATGCTCGTTGTGCAACGCGCCCTTGGTGATCACGATCGGGGCGAATTCTCCCACCGCGCGCAATGTGGTCTGGCCAATCCAGCGCACCTCTTGTGGCCCGTCATCGCGGGTCAACACCCGGTCACCCACCGCCAAATCCTCGATCGGGCGCTGCTCGCCCGAGGCCATCGTGATATGGGTGCCGCGGGTAAAGGACACGCAGGCCACCTCGGCAAACCGCGTTGTCGCGGCATCGCGGTCGGCGCCCACAAGACGGTAATTCGTATCAACAACCAAATTTGCAAGCGGCAACAGATACGTCGCCTCCAACGCGCCATCCGCGACCTCCACCAGGACCAACACCTCGTAGGTGGTGCTATCGGCGGCCATCATGGTCACGCAACTGTCGAGATAGACCGTGTTGCCGACCGTGCCGACACTGGTGCTGTCATCGATCACAAACCCGTCGACACCGTCTTGCAGGCGCAAACTCAACGGCGCGCGCACCGCCTTGCCGGACAACTGGTAAATATCGTCCATCACCAATTCGTCGGCAAAGGTGATGCCTTCGCCTTCTGCCACACCCTCGACAACAGGAAAATCCTCGGCGCGCAACACCGCGACCGTTTGCATTGTGGGTGGGTTTACATCTTGGGTCATTGGAAACCATAAATAAATCAACTGTCTGAACTTAAGAGGACGCGACACACAGGTCAACGCACCAAAAAGATATGCTGGTATGAATACCGCAACTGCACCAATAAAACCCTAACGACACCAAATCACAGATCGGACATACTATGGACCTTGGCATTTCAACAAAACGCGCCCTTGTTTGCGCCTCCTCAAAAGGCTTGGGGCGTGGCTGCGCCGAAGCACTCGCCGAGGCCGGCGTCAACCTGGTGATGAACGGGCGCACCGCCGAAACACTCGACGCCGCTGCCGCGGAAATCCGCACGAAATATGACGTGACTGTTGATTGCGTGGCCGCCGACGTCAGCACCGAATCTGGACGGGCGGCTCTTTTGAACGCGGCTGGTGACGTCGATATTCTGGTCACCAACGCAGGCGGGCCGCCTCCGGGGCTCTGGTCTGATTGGGACCGCGACGACTTTATCGCAGCACTTGACGCCAATATGCTGGCACCCATCGCGCTGATGAAAGCGCTGCTGCCCGGTATGATCGACCGTGGCTGGGGGCGGGTGATCAATATCACCTCCGGCTCGGTCAAGGCGCCTATCGCGCAACTGGGCCTGTCGAATGCGGCGCGCGCAGGGCTCACGGGCTATGTGGCGGGCACCTCGCGACAGGTGGCAAAACACGGCGTGACGATCAACAACATGCTGCCGGGCATCCATGCGACCGATAGGGCCATCAGCCTTGACCAAGGGGTCATGGCCGCCACCGGCGTCGACATGGCAACCGCGCGGGCCAACCGCCAGGCAACCATCCCCGCGGCGCGCTATGGCACCGCCGCAGAATTCGGCGCGACCTGCGCGTTTTTGTGCTCGCAACATGCAGGCTTTATTGTCGGGCAAAACATTGTCATCGACGGTGGCGCTATCAACGCAACAATCTGATGGCCAAAGGAGACAGCCTCGCGGATCAACTCTTCAACCGCGATAGCGTGGGACGGCTTGCGGGGCACTTTGAGGACGCGGGCGTTTTTGTCGCCGCGCCATTTGTGGCCGATGTCATGGCTGATCTGCACGCGCTGGACCTCAAAGCGCGGATCACCCATATCGCGACACATCTCGAAACCCACCTGCCGCGTGATTTCAACGCGGCAGATGTGGCCATTCGGGCGAGCCTGCCAGCCCCTCTCGACCCAAATCTGAAAGACAACGATTTTGGCGCATTCATCTATGCTTCCTTAGGGGTTTTTGTTGAAAACCAAGGACTTGAAGATCACTTTGAAACCAGCATGGCGCTGCTGATGACCCTGACCCAGCGGTTTTCGATGGAGTTTTCGTTGCGGGCCTTTCTGAACGCCGATCAGGATGCCAGTCTTGCGCATATCCACCGCTGGGCAGGCCATGACAATTACCACGTGCGCAGGCTTGCCAGTGAAGGCACGCGACCGCGGCTGCCTTGGGGCCATAAGGTCGGGTTGACCCCCGATGATACGCTGCCGATCCTTGACAGGCTCTACTTTGATCCCACGCGCTTTGTGACAAGATCGGTCGCCAACCATCTGAATGATATCGCAAAATTTGATCCAGACGCCGTGATTGACCGGCTGGAATTTTGGGCAAAAGACGCCAAACAAGACCCCTGCGAGCTGGCTTGGATGACGCGGCACGCCCTGCGCAGCCTTGTCAAATCGGGGCACGCGGGGGCCTTGCGAACGCTTGGCTATCAAGACGTCGCAGTCTCGCAGGCCGACATTTCCGTCGCGCCCACGGTTTTGATGAACAGCAAGGTAAAAATCAACGCCACCCTGACCCCCACAACTGACGGGCCGCTGATGATCGACTATGTCATCGACTTTGTGAAACCATCGGGCAAGGTATCCGCAAAAGTCTTTAAAATGAAAATGTTAAACGGCAAATCTCATCAAAAAATATCGCTGTCCAAATCGCATCACTTTGACGGCACCGCGACGACGTTCCGTCTGCACAATGGCGATCACAAAATTCATCTGCAAGTGAACGGACGCATCGTCGCAAGCTGCGGCTTTGTCCTTGGCTGACCTTGCCCAAGGCTTTGGCAGTTGCTATGCGTCGCAATACCCAAATGTTTTACTCAAGGTTGCCCGCCACCATGACCGCCCCACGCCTTGAAATTCGCAATATCGTCAAATCCTTTGGCGGCAGACAGGTGGTGGATGACGTCAGCCTGACGGTGCAGGCGGGGCAGGTGACCTGCCTGCTTGGGCCTTCGGGGTGCGGCAAATCCACCACGTTGCGGATCATCGCAGGGGTAGAGATGCAAGACAGCGGCACAATCTATGCCGACGGCCAACTGGTCTGTGACACGATCACCCGTGTCCCCCCCGAAGAGCGATCCATCGGGCTGATGTTTCAGGACTTTGCGCTTTTCCCGCATCTGAGCGTGGTAGATAACGTGGCCTTCGGGCTGCGCGGCGGCGCGCGTGCCAACCGGGCGCGGGTCGGTGATCTGTTGGAAAAGGTTGGCATGACGCGATTTTCGCAGGTCTATCCGCACGAGCTGTCGGGCGGCGAACAACAGCGTATTGCGCTGGCGCGGGCCTTGGCGCCCAAACCCAAAATCATGCTGATGGACGAGCCGTTTTCGGGCCTCGACGACCGGCTGCGCGACGATATCCGCGATGAAACCCTTGCCGTGCTCAAAGAAGAAGGCGCAGCCGTGCTACTGGTCACCCACGAGCCGGGCGAGGCGATGCGCATGGCCGATGAAATCGCCCTGATGCGCGACGGGCGCATCGTGCAACGCGGCGCGCCCTACCACATCTACAACGCGCCGGTCGACAAACAGGCCGCCGGTTTTTTCAGTGATATCAACGTAATCCGTGGCACCGTGCAAGGCGCATTGACCGATACGCCCTTTGGTCAGTTTCTGGCCCCCGGTGTGGCCGACGGCACTGCGGTCGATATCGTGATCCGGCCCCAGCACCTCAAAATCGACTTTGACCGGGCAGGGCGCGGCCCCAATCCAACCCCGTCGGATGGCACACCGGCGCGCGGCACTGTCAAACGTGCGCGCTTCATGGGGTCCGAAAGCCTTGTTGAATTTCAAATGGATTTCGACGGCTCGGTCCTGCGCGCCCTGATCCCGTCGGTGTTTTTGCCGCAACAAGGCACACCGCTATGGATCATGATCCGCCGCGACCGCTGCTTTGTCTTTGCGCGCTAACGCTTCAACCTCGCGGCACGACCACCACGGCGCTTGGTAATCTGGCCCGCACGGTCCGGCAACTCTGCCATCACCGCACTGCGCGCCTCAGGGCTCATGCGCGACCACGCGGCAATCTCGTCAATCGAGCGCAAACATCCGGTGCACAAACGGCTCTCGGCATGGATCACGCAGATCTTGATGCAGGGGCTCTCGACCTCGGCCCTTGTCCAGATATGATCGGTATTTTCGGTCACTTAAACATCCTTCAAATGCCCCAGCCGGTCCAGCATCCCTTGCAAGATAAACCCCGCCGCCACATGATCAACCAGTTCTGCACGACGCTTTCGCGACATATCCGCCGCGATCATCGCGCGGGTTGCGGCCACTGTCGACAGTCTCTCGTCCCAAAATGTAATCGGCAGCGGCGTCAGGCGCTCCAGATTGCGGGCAAAGGCGCGGGTCGCCTGCGCGCGCGGCCCTTCAGATCCGTCCATATTGCGTGGCAGGCCCAGCACAATGCCGTGGGCCTGACGCGCCTCCAGCAGCTTGAGCAATGCCTGCGCATCCACCCCGAATTTCTTGCGCTTGATTGTCAAAACCGGCGTGGCGACCCCGCGCATCAGATCCGACATCGCGACACCAATCGTGACGGTGCCCAGATCCAACCCCGCAACCGCGCCAATGGGCGGCAACAGGGCCGCAAAATCCGCCGGAGCCTCCACAATCATGCGCTTGTCCCTGTCTTACCCATGCCAGATTCCACCCCCGACTGCGCCCTGTCTAGGCCGCGCAAGCGCATTAGAAAAGGGGCGGCGCACACACAATATTTCCATCCCCCCGCAGATGTCGTAAAACCGCTTGGACATGACGCTGGCAGTATCCTTATTTTCCTGCACTCGTTCAGAACCAAAGACAAAAGCACCCCGCTTGCAGACACAAGGGATTCGCCATGAAACGCTACTCCGCATTCGCCGTCGCCCGCGAAGCCTTCCGCCAGCACACCGGCTGGGACCGCGCCTGGGCCAAACGCGAGCCCAAGAAAAAATACGATGTCATCATCGTCGGCGCAGGCGGGCACGGGTTGGCGACTGCTTACTATTTAGGTAAAAACTTTGGCATCACCAATGTCGCGGTGATTGAAAAGGGCTGGCTTGGCGGCGGCAACACAGGGCGCAACACCACCATCATCCGCTCCAACTACCTGCAAGACCCCTCTGCCGCGATCTATGAGAAATCCCGCTCGCTCTACGAGACAATGAGCCAAGACCTCAACTACAACGTTATGTTCAGCCCCCGCGGCGTGATCATGCTGGCGCAAACCCAGTCAGAAATCCGCGGCTACCAGCGCACCGCCCATGCCAATGCTTTGCAAGGCGTGAAAACCGAATGGATTTCGCCTGCGCGTGTCAAGGAACTGGTGCCGATCATGAACATCGAAGGGCCACGTTATCCGGTCTTGGGCGGGCTCTACCAATCACGCGGCGGCACGGCTCGGCACGACGCCGTGGCATGGGGCTATGCACGGGCCTGCTCTGATATGGGCATGGACATCATCCAGCAATGCGAAGTGACCGGCGTGCGCTCGCAGGCAGGCAAGGTTGTCGGCGTCGACACCACCAAAGGGCCGATTGATTGCGATAAACTCGGCATGGTCGTGGCAGGCCACGCGTCCGTGCTGGCGCAAAAGGCGGGCTTCCGCCTGCCCATCGAATCCGTGGCACTGCAAGCACTGGTTTCCGAGCCGATCAAGCCTTGCATGGACGTGGTTGTGATGGCCAACACCGTGCACGGCTATATGTCGCAATCGGACAAGGGCGAGATGGTCATCGGCGGCGGCACCGACGGCTATAACAACTACACCCAGCGCGGCTCTTTCCACCACATAGAGGAAACGGTGCGCGCCTTGGTCGAAACCTTCCCGATGATCGCGCGGCTCAAAATGCTGCGCCAATGGGGCGGCATCGTCGATGTGACAGGCGACCGCTCGCCGATCCTGTCGAAAACCCCTGTTGAGGGCATCTTTGTGAACTGCGGCTGGGGCACAGGCGGCTTCAAGGCGATCCCCGGATCAGGCTGGGCCATGGCTGAACTGATGGCCAAAGGCCACTCGCCACTCACGCAAGAATTTAACATGTTCCGCTTCCGCGAAGGCAAATTCATCGACGAATCCGTCGCAGCAGGGGTGGCGCATTGATGCAAAACGACCAGAACCAATCGGTGCACGTAGGGTGCACGCCTCGTGCACGTAAATCACACCCCCATTTTGGAGCTGCAACATGCTAATCCTCCACTGCCCAAATTGTGGCGTTGACGCCGATGAAACCGACCTGCACGCAGAGGGCGAGGCGCATCTGAAGCGCTTTGCCACAGGATCATCCGACGATGAGTTCCACGACTACCTGTTCCAGCGGCAAAACCCCAAGGGCGTGCACTTTGAACGCTGGAAACATGTCTACGGCTGCGGCAAGTATTTCCTCGCCGCCCGCTGCACTGCAACACTCGAAGTTTTCGGGACATATTCGGCTCAGACCCATGAGCCGCCGCAAGCCATCAAAGACGCCATCACAGCAAAACGGCCCGGTTGGTCGTGGGGAGATTTCTCATGAGCACGCGCCTTGCATCCACTGGCCGTTTGGTCAATAAAAACAAAGCGGTATCCTTCACTTTTAATGGTAAAAACCTGCGCGGTTTTGCAGGTGACACGCTGGCCTCGGCGCTGCTGGCCAACGACCAGATGATGGTCGGCCGCTCGTTCAAATACCACCGCCCGCGCGGTGTGGTCGCCTCTGGCGCGGAAGAGCCCAACGGCCTTGTGAACCTCGGCACCGGCAGCACATTCGAGCCAAACCAGCGCATCACAACCACCGAAGTGTTCGACGGTCTGACCGCGACCAGCCAGAACCACTGGCCGTCTTTGGAGTTCGATATCGGTGCGCTAAATGCCCGACTTTCGCGCTTTATGCCGGCTGGTTTTTACTACAAAATGTTCATCCATCCGCGCCCGTTCTGGAAATACATCTACGAGCCGATCATCCGCCACGCCGCAGGCTTGGGTAAAGCCCCCACCGGGCGCGACAGTGATACCTACGAGCACTATCACGCGAGCTTTGATGTCATGGTTGTGGGCGGCGGGATTGCGGGTCTTGCGGCGGCGCTTTCTGCGGGTCAAACGGGCGCGCGTGTGCTGCTGGTCGAGCAGACCGCCGACTGGGGTGGCCGCGCGGTGGTGGACATGCCGGCCATTGACGGAATGCCTGCGCAGGACTGGGTTAACAATACCGTGCAAGCACTTGAAACCATGGACAATGTTACGCTAAGATTGCGCACGCAAGGCACCGGCGTTTACGACCATGGGTATGTGTTGGCCTATGAGCGGCTAACCGATCACGCCCCCGAAACCGACGGCCCGCGGCACCGTTTGTGGCGCATTCGCGCGCGCCAGATCGTCGCCGCAACCGGGGCCATCGAGCGCCCGTTAGCTTTTGCCGGCAACGACATTCCAGGCGTGCTTTTGGCCGCCGCCGTGCGTGACTATGCGGTCAATTTTGGCGTTTCCGTCGGCGACCGCACGGTGGTTGTCACCAACAACGACGATGCCTATCGCACCGCGATTGTGCTCAAAAAAGCGGGGCTGGATATTCCCGCGATTATTGATGCGCGCAGCGCTCCCGAAGGCGAGTTGATTGACGAGGCCCGCGCACTTGGCATCCCTATCGCATTTGGCAAAGGCATCGCAAAAGTCAAAGGCGGCAAGCGCGTCACAGCGGTAGACATCTGCACACAAGCAGGCGAAGGCGCTGTTTTGGAAGAGATTTCTTGTGATTGTGTTGCTATGTCCGGGGGGTGGTCGCCTGTCGTGCACCTGTGGTCCCATTGTGGCGGCAAGCTGATTTGGGACGCCGAACAGGTCATGTTCCGCCCCGATCCAGAGCACCCGCCTTTGGGGTCCGACGGGCAAGGGTTCGTGATGACCGCGGGGATTGCCAACGGACATTTGTTCACCGCTGAAGGGATAGCCGACGGCTGTGCCGCAGGCCGCGCCGCCGCAAAAGCCGCAGGTCACAAAGGCAAGATCGGCACAGCACCCATGGGCGAGGACGTCCATGAAGGGCCGATTTCGCCGGTCTGGTTGATGCCGCAGGGGGCCAGCCACGCGCTGCGCTCGAAAGCGTGGCTCGACTTTCAGAACGATGTGAAGGTCAGTGATATTCAACTGGCCGCGCAAGAAGGGTATGAAAGCGTCGAACACGCCAAGCGCTATACCACAATCGGGATGGCCACGGATCAGGGTAAGTTGAGTAACATCAATGGATTGGCGGTTCTTTCTAAAGCATTGAACGCGGAAATTCCCGACGTCGGCACCACCACATTCCGCCCGCCCTATACGCCGATCTCACTGTCGTCGATTGCGGGTGTGGCCAAGAACGAGTTGTTCCAGCCGATCCGCAAAACCCCGATGTCGGATTGGCATACGGACAATGGCGCCGACTATGAACCCGTCGGCCAGTGGCGCAGGCCTTACGCTTATGTGCGCAGCGGCGAAACTGTGCATGACGCGGTCAATCGCGAGGTCGTCAATACCCGCGAAAAGCTGGGGCTGCTGGACGCGTCCACCCTTGGCAAATTGATCGTTAAAGGGCCGGATGCGGGCAAATTCCTTGATATGATGTATACCAACATGATGTCGAATTTAGGCATCGGCAAATGCCGCTACGGGCTGATGTGTTCCGAAAACGGGTTCTTGTCGGACGACGGTGTGGTCGCGCGGATCGACGAGGATACCTGGCTTTGCCACACCACAACGGGCGGGGCCGAGCGCATTCATGCGTGGATGGAAGACTGGCTGCAATGCGAATGGTGGGACTGGAAGGTCTATGTGGCCAATGTGACCGAGCAGTTGGCGCAAGTTGCGGTTGTCGGCCCTAACGCACGCAAAGTATTGGAGAAACTTGGCGGTATGGATGTCAGCAAACAGACCTTACCGTTCATGCAGTGGGCTGACGGGACGCTGGGCGGGTTTGACGCGCGGGTTTATCGCATCTCGTTCTCGGGCGAGTTGTCCTACGAGATTGCGGTGCCTGCCAGTCAGGGACGCGCGTTCTGGGATATGTTGCTGGAGGCGGGCGAAGAGTTTGGCGTGATGCCTTACGGCACCGAGGCGCTGCACATCATGCGCGCCGAGAAGGGCTTTATCATGATCGGCGACGAAACCGATGGCACGGTTATTCCGCAAGATCTGAACTTGCAGTGGGCGCTCTCGAAAAAGAAGGCCGACTATCTGGGCAAGCGCGCGCATGAGCGGTCCCATATGGCCGATCCGAACCGGTGGAAACTGGTCGGTCTGGAAACGCTTGACGGGTCGGTCATTCCTGACGGGTCTTATGCGATTGCCGAGGGTGTCAACGCCAATGGCCAATGCCGCACCCAAGGGCGCGTGACCTCGACTTATTTTTCGCCGACCTTGAAGCGCGGGATCGCGATGGGGCTGGTGTTGCACGGCCCGGACCGCATGGGGGAGGAGCTTGAGTTCAACAAGATTGACGGCACGACCGTGACGGCGAAAATTGTTGATCCGGTATTTTACGATAAAGAAGGGGCAAAGAACAATGTCTAACGCTGTCAGCACGTTACAAGGCAAAGTTGCCGCCGGAGAGGTCACGATCCGCGAAGGTGGCTTGCGCGGCATGATCACATTTCGCGGTGATTTGTCCAACAGCAAGCTGAATTCGGTTTGCAAGGCACTGACCGGATTTGGTGTTCCCGAGATCGGAAAAGCGGCCAGTGCAGGTGACAGGGGCGTGGCCTGGATGTCGCCCGACGAGCTGTTGATTTTGGTGCCGCATGACCAGACCAAAGACGCCTTGGCAAAGATCGCGAAAGCGATGAAGGGCCAGCATTACCTGGCCGAGAATGTGTCGGATGCACGCACCCATATCATTGTTGAAGGCGCGTTTTCACGCGAGGTGATTGCAAAGCTGGCACCGGCTGATCTGCACCCGGCGCATTTCCGGATCGGTGACTTTCGGCGCACCCGTTTAGGTCAGGTGGCCGCCGCATTCTGGATGACGGATGAGGAGATTTTTGAGGTGATTTGCTTTCGCTCTGTCGGGCAATATGCCTTTGATCTGCTGGCGGCATCGGCCAAAGCTGGCCCAGTTGGACACTTCTAAGACTTGACCTCGCGCCGTCATGTGACATGTATCAGGGCAATCGGTCCTCACATATAAGAGAGAAATATCATGGCTTTTACACTTCCTGATCTTCCATATGCCCACGATGCCCTTGCGGGCAAAGGCATGTCCGCCGAGACGCTCGAGTTTCACCACGACCTGCACCACAACGCCTATGTCACCAACGGCAACGCGGCGATTGCGGGCACGCAGTGGGACGGCAAGTCGCTGGAAGAGATCATTGCCGGCACTTACGACAAATCCGCTGTCGCCCAGAACGGTATTTTCAACAACATCTCGCAGCTTTGGAACCACAACCAGTTTTGGGAAATGATGACACCTGCCGACAGCAAAATGCCATCCGAGCTGGAAACAGCTCTGAAGGATAGTTTTGGCTCGGTTGACGCGTTCAAAAAGCAGTTCTCTGCGGCGGGCGCGGGTCAGTTCGGCTCTGGCTGGTGCTGGTTGGTGAAAGACACTGATGGTGGCTTGAAAGTGACCAAGACAGAAAACGGCGTGAACCCGCTTTGCTTTGGTCAAAAGGCGCTGCTGGGCTGTGATGTCTGGGAGCATTCCTATTACATCGATTTTCGCAACAAGCGTCCGGTTTATCTGACAAACTTCCTTGATAATCTGGTCAATTGGGACAATGTCGCATCGCGCATGTGATTGTCTTCATGGATTAATTTTACAGAGGCCCGTTCAGGAATGGACGGGCCTTTTCTTTTGGGGCTTGCCAATATCCACCAACATGCGGCCAATGGCCCCAAGAGGAGGCCCGAGCATGACACAGAGCACCAAAGGCGTATTTGCGATGATCGTGGCCTGCACGGTTTGGGGGCTATCGCCGTTGTATTATGCCTTGCTGCGAGACGTGCCGCCGATGGAAGTTCTCAGCTATCGCAGCCTGTGGTCGCTTGCGTTTTTCGCGCTGATCCTTGGCGTGAAGGGGCGGTTGTCAGAGGTGCTTGTTGCCCTGTCAAAACCGCGCCAAGTGGTGACGATCTTCATCGCGGCTGCGATGATTGCGGGCAATTGGTTCGGGTTCATTTTTGCGATTTCCACCGGGCAGGGGATCGAGGCCTCGTTGGGATATTACATTTTTCCGCTGGTCGCGGTGGTGATCGGCAAGCTGGTGTTTTCCGAACGCCTAAAGGCCGCGCAGTGGATTGCGGTTGGTATTGCTGGGTTTGGTGTTGCGGTTTTGACCGCTGGACTGGGGGTCGCCCCGTGGATCGCACTTTGGCTTGCGGGCACGTTTGGGGCTTACGGGATGATCAAAAAGCAACTGCCATTGGGTCCGGTTGTATCGGTCACATCAGAGGTTTTGCTATTGGCCCCGCTGGCGATTGGGTGGATCGCGCTAAAGGGGACGGGCGTGGGCGGTGGCAACGATGTCGGCACACATGCGCTTTTGGCACTCTCTGGACCGTTGACAGCCGGTCCATTGATTTTATTCAGCTTTGCCGCGCGCCGCGTGCGCATGTCAACGGTGGGGCTGGTGCAATTCCTGAACCCGACCTTGCAATTTGGCACCGCCGTTTTGGTCATGGGAGAGCTTGTCACCCGGTGGCACGCCATGTCTTTTCCCGTCATATGGGCCGGTTTGGTGGTCTATACCGTGTCGCTGTGGCGTCAGGACAGGCTTGCTGCCAAGGCGTCTTCCAAGGTGGTGATATCGGGCACGGTCTGAATGAAATCGCGTAAACTCGGTGCGGCAAAACCCTCTGAAATGACGTGGTCGATCAGCGAAAGCAACGGGGTCCAGAACCCTTCGGTGTTGAGGATGAAGATCGGTTTGGCGTGCAAGCCCAGTTGTCGCCACGTGAGCGCCTCGAACAGCTCGTCCAGCGACCCTGCGCCACCGGGCAACATAACAACCGCGTCGGCGTTCATAAGCATGACCTTTTTGCGCTCGTGCATGGTTTCGGTGATGATGAATGTGGTCAGATCGCGTTTGCCGACTTCTTTGTCGAGCAGGTGCACGGGGATCACGCCGAAGGTCGCGCCGCCGGCCGCTTGCGCGGCCGATGCGACCCGCCCCATCAGCCCGACATCGCCGGCCCCGTAGACCAGACGCCAGCCATTGCGCGCGAGCATGGTTCCGGCATCAGAGGCCGCGGCGGCATAGACCGGGCGCACCCCATCGCGAGAGCCACAGTAGACGCAGACCGATTTTTGCATATTTGCCATGGTTTTTGCCCTTTTGGATTGATGCTTTGACCGCTCATAGCGCTGTTGCTATGTTTGCTCAACCCGCGGCCACGGCGGGCACCCGGGGGGGGTAGGTTCGCGTCATGAAACTTTCAAATAACAAGCAGCTTGGCCTTGGGGCCGTAGCCGCCTTGGCCGTGGCGATTGGACTGGTGGTTTTGATCGGGCCCGCGCCAGTGCAAGAGGTTGCGGTGTCTTTGCCCACGCAGGGTGCGCCAGAGCAAGGTGCCACACCACCGGTCAAAGCGGCACCGGCCCAGCCCGCCCCTGTGTTGGACACATTGCGCGTCGAGCCGGATGGTGTGAGCGTCATGGCGGGGCGCGCGACCCCCTTGGCGCAGGTGGATATCATGCTCAATGGCGCGTCAATCGCCACGGCGACGGCGGATGCCACGGGTGCGTTTGTTGCGTTCCCCTTGCTGGACTACGCCGAGACCTCGCGGGCGATTTCGCTGGTCGAAGACCCGCAGGCAAGCGCTGTGGCGTCGTCCGAGACTTATTTTGTAGCGCCATTGCCCGCACCTGCGGCGATCGTGGACCCTGTGGAGAATGCGCCGCCTTTGCCCGCGCCTGCGATCATTGTGGCCAGTGAAGCCGGTATTCGGGTTGTGCAATCAAACAGTGACCCCGCGCCCGAGGTGCTGTCATCGGTTGCATTGGACACCATCACCTATGACCCCGGCGGTGACGTGCTGATTGCTGGGCGTGCATCGGGCGCTGGATCGGTCCAGATATACATTGATAATCAACCTGTTACGACGTCTCGAATTACGGTTGACGGGAACTGGCGCATTGGTTTGCCGCAAATCGATACAGGTGTCTACACCCTGCGTGTTGATGAGTTGGACACCACAGGCGAGGTGATTTCGCGGATTGAAACGCCGTTTCAGCGTGAAGAGCCGCAGGTTGTCGCCCAAGCCTTGGCCGAGCAAACCCAAGCGGATGATTTTCAGGTCGCGATGACCACGGTGCAGCCCGGAACGACCCTGTGGGCGATTGCCGAGCAGCGGTTTGGCGAGGGTATTCAGTATGTCAAGGTTTTCGAGGCGAACCGCGACCGGATCCGCGACCCCGATCTGATTTATCCGGGGCAGGTTTTCCGGCTCCCCGAGGCGGATCAATAGCAGGCAAGCTCTGGTCATTGTCACCCTCAAGGCATTAAGGTGCGGGGCTGATATCCGGAGATTGCGATGCGCCACCTTACCAAAACCGACGCCACTATGAGCGAGACCCATGTGCAGGGCTGGAACGTGATCCGTCGCGTTGTGCCATATCTTTGGCCCGAGGGAAATACCGGCGTGAAAACCCGCGTTGTGACGTCTTTGCTGGCACTGTTTTTGTCGCAGATCATTGCGGTGATCACGCCGCAGTTCTTTAGCCGGGCGGTGGATGCATTGGCGCCCGAAGACCCCACCGGGGCTACATTGCTTGGGTTTGGTGCGGTGGGTCTTGTGCTGGCTTACGGGATCGCGCGGATCATGTCTGTGGGATTACAACAGCTTAGGGATGCGATTTTTGCTCGGGTCGGGCAGGGTGCGCTACGGGCTTTGGCGCTGGAGACCTTCACACATATCCACCGCCTGTCGATGCGCTATCATATTACCCGCAAGACCGGCGGCCTCAGCAGGGTCATCGAGCGCGGCGTCAAGGGCGTCGATTTCTTGTTGCGGTTTATGTTGTTTTCCGTCGGCCCGCTGATTTTGCAATTGTTGCTGATTATGGGGGTTTTGTTTTTTACCTTTGATGTCTGGTATTTGATTGTCGTGGCTGGCACGATCGGGATTTATGTCTGGTTTACCTTTGCTGTGACCGAGTGGCGGGTGCGTATCCGCAAGGAGATGAACGAGCAGGACACCGATGCCAATCAAAAGGCGATCGACAGTTTGCTGAACTTCGAGACGGTCAAATATTTTGGAGCGGAAAAGTGGGAAGCCGACCGATATGACAGCGCGATGGGCAACTATATGGTTGCTGCGATCAAGACCAATTACACGCTGGCATTTCTGAATTTTGGCCAGGCGTTGTTGATCACCGGCGGTCTTGTGGCGGTGATGGTGATGGCGGCAATCGGTGTGGAAAACGGCACGCTGTCGGTCGGCGATTTTGTCTTGGTGAATGCCTATATGATCCAGTTGACCTTGCCGCTGAATTTTCTTGGCACGGTTTACCGCGAAATTCGCCAGTCATTGATCGATATGGGTGAGATGTTCGATTTGTTAGGTCAACCTGCCGAAGTGGTGGATAAAGCAGATGCAAATGTTCTTAAAGTGCAATCAGGAGAAGTTGTTCTAGATGATGTGCACTTTGGATATGACCCGGAGCGCATGATATTGAAGGGTGTTAGCCTGACGGCAAAGCCCGGTCAGACGATTGCGATTGTCGGCTCCTCAGGGTCGGGAAAATCGACCATTGGCAGGCTTTTGTTCCGTTTCTATGATGTGGTTGGCGGGGCCTTGCGCATCGACGGGCAGGATATCCGGGATGTGACCCAACAGAGCCTGCACGCCCAGATCGGGGTGGTGCCGCAAGACACGGTGCTGTTTAATGACACGGTGCATTACAATATTGCATACGGTCGCCCTGACACGCCTGAAGCGGAGATTATCGCCGCTGCGAAAGCGGCCAAGATCCATGATTTTATTGTCAGTTTACCCGATGGCTATGCCACCACCGTGGGCGAGCGCGGGCTGAAACTATCGGGTGGCGAGAAACAGCGGGTGGGCATTGCGCGCACGTTGCTGAAAAACCCGCCGATTTTGCTGTTGGATGAGGCGACATCTGCCTTGGATACCCAGACGGAGATGGACATTCAGTCCGAGTTGAAAGCGATGGCGCAGGGTCGCACCGTGATCACCATTGCCCACCGCCTGTCGACGATTGCCGACGCGGATCTGATTGTGGTGTTGGAGGAGGGGGTGATTGTCGAGAAGGGCAGCCATGAGGCACTGTTGGCGGCGGGCGGCCGGTATGCCCAGTTGTGGAACCGCCAATCCGAAGACGAGACCGCCCCCGCATAAAGCGCGGGCGGTTATTCGGCGGCCTGCACGGTTTTCAAACTGGGTGCTTGGGCCGTAAAGTCGTCCTCGGTCCAGATGATTTGGGTTGCCGTGAGCTTTTTGGCCTGTTTGCGCAGCGCCCAGTCTTGTGCCGCACGGCTGCCGCGCCCGAGCGATAGTTTTGCCAGCAGCCGCGCAAACCAGACCGCATAGGTCGAGATCCAGACCCGCAGCGCCAGCATGGACGGCGTGAAGACCAGCGTCAAAACGGTCGCGATGCCCAGCCCGAAGACAACAGCCGTGGCCAGTTGCTTCCACCACAGCGCCGTCGGGCTGTCGATCGAATAGCCGCCGCCGAAAAAGTCCAGCGAGAGCCCGAACATCATCGGCGCGAGCCCTGCCATCGTTGTGATCGTGGTCAACAGAACGGGCCGGATCCGGTCTTCGGCGGTGCGCGTAATTGCCTGTGTGCGCGGCATGTATTGGCTGTAGTCCTGATAGGTATCGATCAGAATGATGTTATTATTCACCACGATACCGGCCAATGCGACAATGCCGGTGCCTGTCATGATGATCGAGAACGCTTGGTCCATGACCAGCATCCCGACCAGAACCCCCGCCGTTGACATCACCACGGCCATCAACACCAGAACCGCGTTGTAAAAGCTGTTGAACTGGGCCAGCAGGATGATGAACATCAACCCAAGCGCACCGGCAAAGGCTTTCACCAGAAAGGCCCCCGATTCGGCCTGTTCCTCTTGATCGCCGGTCCATTCCCATGTCAGTCCGGAAGGCAGCGGATTGTCCTGCAACCACTGTGTCAGGGTCTCGATGCGTTCATTGGCGTTGACGGGCACCACACGCAGGTCGGTGTCGTCCAGAGCGGCGCCGGTTTGGGGCGAGATCACGCTATAGGCGGTGCCGTTGAGGATCAGCGCCCCGTCCGGGTCTTCTTTGGCGATGCCGATGGTTTGGTCGTCACGGTTGCGCAGTTTGACCAAGCCTGCGGCCACGTCTGCCTTTACGTCAAAAAACCGCTTTTGATCGATCCGGTCGATTTGCGCCAGTTTTGGCACCGCTGTGCGGGTGATGAAGTTTGACAGGGGCACAAGCCCTTGCGGGGTGCGCATCCGCAGCGTGTCGAGCGTTGACAGAACACGGTCGTCAGCGGGCAAGCGCATCCTGATTTCGATTTCTTCGTCGGAGCTGTCGACGCGCATTGTGTCCAGCAAAATGCCCCGCGTGACCATCTGCACCATCGCACCGACTGTGGCGACATCCGCGCCGTAGCGCCCTGCTTTTTCCACATCGACATCAATTTGCCAGTCGATCCCCGGCAGCGGCAGGGTGTCTTCGATCTTGATCAGCCCCGGGGTCGCCTCGAATTGCGCGCGCGCGGTTGCAGTCGCACTTTTGAGGGTTTCCATGTCGTCGCCCATGATCCGCAGATGCACCGGTTTGCCCGATGCGGGACCGCGCGATTGCGCCAGTATTTCGGTGCGGATGCCGGGGATTTTATCCAGTTCGGTTTGCAATTCAGCCAAGACCAGATCTCCGTCCAACTCGGGTTGATCGGCGCGGTCTTCCCAAGGGATTGTTTCGAGCTGCACTTGCCCGATACTGTCGGACGGGGCTGTGGCGCCGCCGGTATTGGCATCCAACCCGCCATCGCCCGCAAATGAGAACGCGGTGATAACGCCCGGATGTGCAAGCACGACCTCTTCGACCTGACGCACAAGGTCGTCTTTTTCCTGTAACGACAGGTTGCCGCGGGCCCGCACATAGACGATGGCCTGTTCCGGCTCGGAGGCCACGAAGAATTCAACCCCTTTGTTGTTCGCGCCGTAGTAGCCAAAGACCGAGACGACAAAGTAGATCACGGCAGCGATTGTCACTAAGGGCATGACCGGATTGCCGGTCAGGAACGCAATGACATGGCCGAACGGGCTACGCCGGTAGCCTGCTTTGATGCGCTTTGGGCGCCGGTTTATTTTGGCGGCCCCCATGGTGATCGACAAAAGCACCGCGCCGAGCAAGAACAGGCCCATGCCGGGCAGGCTGTCGGAGAGGCCGCTGGTTTGTGTGGCGGTCCCTGACAGGTAATTGGGGTTGAGGGTCAGCATGGCACCGGTGAAAACCACGCCCATGGCAGGCAAGACCAGCGCCGCCCGCACACCCCAAGGCAACCGCCGCACCAAAGCGTCGGAGGCGCCGCCGAACATGCGCCCCATGCGCCCCGTGACCCCGCCCATAACCGGCAGGTAAACCAAGGCCACGACCAAAGATGCCGAGAGCACAAAGATCAATGTAACTGGCAACATCCCCATGAATTCTCCCGGAATGCCCGGCCAGAACAACATGGGCAGAAAGGCGCATAGCGTTGTGGCCGTTGACGAGATGATCGGCCAGAACATGCGTTTGGCAGCCTCGGTATAGGCCTCCATCGGGCCTGCGCCATCCGAGATGCGTTTATCGGCGTATTCGACCACCACAATGGCCCCGTCCACCAACATGCCGACCGCCAGAATTAGCCCGAACATCACGATGTTAGAAATGGTGATGCCGATCGCGGCCAAAAGCGCGAAGCACAACAGAAACGAGGTCGGGATCGCAAAGCCGACAAGCAGGGCGGGTCGCGTGCCCAAGGATGCCAGCACCACGATCATGACCAAGGCGATGGCAGTGAGAACCGAGCCTTCGAGCTGGCTGACCATCGAGGCCACGGCGCGAGACTGGTCGTTCGAGGTGCCGATTTGCACCGCCGCTTGCAATTGGGGCGACCATTCAGCGCGCGCAAGCGCGACGGTTTGTTTGACCAACGCGGTGGTGTCGATCAGGTTATAGCCTTTGCGTTTGATCACCTGCAACGCCACGGTATTGACCCCGTTAAAGCGCGCGGTGCCTTCGCGGTCTTCAAACGTGAGCCGGATCAGGGCCAGATCACCCAAAGTCACCACGCTGTCGCCATTGGTTTTGACCGGCAGATCATAGATATCGCGGGTGTTTTCGAATGACGACGGGATTTTGACTGCAAATGTGCCTTGCGCAGAGCTGACTTCACCGGCAGCGATCAGCAGGTTGTTTTGCGTCACCGCGCCGATCAATTCACCCGCGGTGATATTATAGGTTTCGAGTTTGAGAGGGTCGATCACGACCTCGACCATTTCGTCGCGCTGGCCTGCAAGACCCGCATCCAATACCGCATCCAAGCCTTCAATCTTGTCTTGCAAGTCTTTGGCAACGCGCAACAAAGTTCGCTCTGGCACATCGCCTGTCAGGTTCACGATAATGATAGGAAATTCGGAAAAGTTGATTTCATTGATCGCGTATTGGTCCGCGCCCGACGGAAACTGCGCCTCGGCTTTGTTCATCGCATCGCGGATGTCGGCCAGCACTTTGGTTTTGTCCCAGCCAAACTCGAATTCCAAGGCGACGCCGGCATAGTTTTCCGCGGCGGTCCCTGTGATGGTCTTGAGCCCGTCCAGATCGGACAGCTCGGTTTCCATCGGCTTGACCAGCAAGGTTTCACTGTCAGCCGCAGAGATGCCGGGGAAGGGCACCGAGACAAAGATCGCGGGGATCTCGATGTCCGGTTCGCCTTCTTTGGGCAGGCTGACGTAAGCAAGGCCGCCCGCCAGAAGCGATAGTCCAATAAAGGCGATGACCATGCGGGCCCGCGACGCGGCCCAGTCAACGATACCAATCATTGCGGTGCCTCGCGGTAGGTTGGCGTGACCTGCACCCCGTCGATCACAAACTCCTGTCCGGTCACAATCACATTGATGCGCGGGGGCAAATCGGCCAGCCAGACCCCTTGGGCCGTGTCGCGCAGCAAGGTCACGGGCATGAACACGGCGCGGTTGTCGGCATCAATGGTCCGAATGCCCAATGCGCCGCTGCTGTCCAGTGTCAACGCAGATTGCGGTAGCAGATGGGCGCGCCGGCCCGCCGCCGAGACGTTTATTTCCACGGTTTGACCGTCACGGATTGCCATATCGGCGTTGGGCACTTCGATTTCGACCCGGAAAGTTCGTGTGCTTTCATCCGCGCTGCGCTACAAAAACGTCACCCGACCGGACACTTGTGCACCCGACGACAACCGCGCATTCGCTGCCGCTCCAAGACTGACTTTTTCAACCGCGGCTTCGGGCACAAAACCCACCAGTTTCATCGGGTTAAGCTGCACGATTGTGGCACAGGCCGATCCCGGTTGCATCAATGTGCCGAGTTCTGCGGTGTCGGTTTCCAGCAGCCCCGCAAAGGGCGCCTTGATTTGCAGACGCTCTATTTCGCGGGTTGCCACGGCCACGGCGGCGGTGGCCGCCTGTATCCCTGCACGCGCCGAGGCCACGCTGGAGGCCGCGCGCTGCACGCCTGCGGCTGCGGCCTCAGCGGTGGCCTCGGCGCTGACAAGGCGGGTTTCGGAGGCAAAGCCGTCCGCACTTAGCTGGCGCGCAGCGTTGACATTGATTTCGGCCTCACGCACCCGTGCGCGGCTTTCGGCGACGGCGGCTTGGGCTTCGGGGACACGGCCTTGTGCCTCGGTCAGGCGCGCTTGGGCCTCTGCAAGCGACGCGTCGCGGGTGCCTGCATCTAGCCTGCAAAGCAGGTCGCCCGCGTTGACATTTGCACCTTTGCGGATCGGTTCTGAAATGATGGTGCCGCCGGTTTCTGCCGCGACCGTGACTTGCCGTGCGGCCTGTGTGCGCCCGCGCAGCAGCACCGCGCTGTCGATTTCTTGCGCGACAGAGGCCAAGGCGATGACACGGATTGCGGCATCGACGGTGGATGCGGGCTCTGTGGGTTGCACGTCCGCAGCGGCAGCGGTCGGGGCGTCACTGGCCGCAAACTCCAGCAATCGGTCACGCTCGAACACCAGAAGATACAGGAATGCGCTGACCAAAATGGCGGTCACGATCGGGACGATTTTCATGCAAGCAGTCTTTCTTGTGTCAGGCAATGTGGCAGTCGTGGCGAATTTTGCGGTGCACAGGCGCAAAACACAAGCAACCTGTTGTTTTGGGTGCGCCTTGACGTATTGAGCGGATGCGCGCAACTTATGCCCGTAAGGCCTTGGCAATCGGGACAGCTTCGCGATATGAACCTGCAATACATGCCGTAAGATCCGCAACGATAGGGGCCAGCCGTGAGCGATACAGACAGCTTTATCAATGAAGTCACCGAAGAGGTGCGGCGTGATGCGTTATATCGCTACATCCGCCGTTATGGCTGGTTGGCGGCAACTGCGGTTGTGGTTCTTGTGGGCGGGGCTGCGTATAACGAGTATACCAAATCGACACAGACGGCTGCTGCGCAAGCGACGGGCGACGGTATTTTAGCCGCAATGGGGAATGACGACCCTGATGCGCGCGCGCAGGCCCTGGCGGATGTGCAGGCCGAAGGTGCGGCGGCGGCCGTGACCAAGCTGTTGACGGCGGCCGCGCAGCAAGATGCGTCCGATTTTAGTGGTGCAGCCGCAACTTTGCAGGCTTTGGCGGTCAATATGGATGTGCCGGAGATTTACCGCGATCTGGCGGCGTTCAAATCGGCGATGCTGCCCAATGAGGATGTGGATGCCCGCAAACTTGCGCTCGAGACATTGGCGCAACCGGGTGCTCCGTTTTATCTGTTAGCCCTCGAGCAGCTTGGCTTGATGCAGGTTGAAGCTGGCGACACCGAGGCCGCAATTGCGACCATGCGCACCATTTCGCAAGCCGCAGGTGCATCGCGGGGCTTGATTGAGCGCGCGCAAACATTGATTGTGGCATTGGACGGCGAGATCGTCGTGCCCGCTGCCGAATAATCCGACCTAAGGGGATCAGACCGTGAAAGCCAAGACAGCAATTTTTGCAGGCCTTCTGGCGGCCTTGACCGCAGGCTGCGGCGAGCGTGACGTGATCCTGACAGGTGAGAGGTCGGAGATTCGCGAAGGTATGGCCCCGTTCGTGAACCAGGTGGCGCCTGTGAATGACGCGGTGCCGCGGGTGAATGCCGCGTGGAGCCAGCGCAATGGCGGCCCTGATCACAAGATTGCCCACCCGGCGTTGTCTGCGAATTTAACCCAGGTACTTGCGGTCAATATTGGTGAGGGTGACAGTCGCCGTGCCCGTATTACCGCCGAACCTGTGGTGGCAGGCGGTGTGATTTACACGCTCGATGCACGCGCGCGTGTCACGGCGACGGCAACCAGTGGCGCGCCTGTTTGGGCGGTAGACGTCACGCCGGGCCGTGATCGTGCGACGGACGCCTCGGGTGGTGGTGTATCTGTCGCGGGTGGCCGTGTCTTTGTGACCACGGGCTTTGGTGAGTTGACAGCACTTGATGCCGCGACGGGTCGCGCGCTTTGGACGCAGGATCTGGATGCGCCGGGCACCTCTGCACCGACGATCTTGGGTGATCTGGTTTATGTTGTGGCCCGCAACAGCACCGCTTGGGCACTTGATGTGAATACCGGCCGCACCGAGTGGCAGATCAGCGGCACACCGTCGGTTGCGAATTTTGGTGGTGGTGCAGGGGTCGCGGTGAATGATGATATCGCCCTGTTCCCGTTTTCGTCAGGCGAAGTTGTAGCTACGTTCCCCAAGGGCGGCACGCGGCGCTGGTCGACGGTTGTGTCTGGCGAACGTAGCGGGCAGGCCGCGACCGTGGTCAGCGATATTTCGGCGGATCCCGTCATTTCGGGCGATCGCGCCTATGTTGGCAACTTTGGCGGCCAATTGGCGGCCCTTGATCTGGCCAAGGGAGAGCGCATCTGGACAGCGCGCGAAGGCGCGATGGGGCCGGTCTGGCCTGCGGGCAATGCGGTGTTTTTGGTCAATGACCTCAATCAACTGGTCCGCTTGAATGCCGCGACGGGCGCGCCTGTTTGGCGTGTTGATTTGCCGCAAACCGAGCAGAGCAATCGCAAACGCGCTAAAGCGGCCAATTATGGCCCGATCCTTGCGGGGGGGCGCTTGATTGTGGCCTCGTCACTGGGCAATCTGCTGCACTATGATCCGACGTCTGGCGCTTTGATCGCGACCACCCCCATCGCGGGTGGTGCGGCTACAAATCCGGTCGTTGCGGGCGGCACTCTCTACGTCATCTCCAAAGAAGGCCAACTGCTGGCTTTCCGTTAGGCTTCAATTGGTGTAACGGCTGCGCTTGAACCTTTCAGGAGCCTGAATCCGATGTCATTTACCCTTGCCGTAGTGGGCCGTCCGAATGTTGGCAAATCCACGCTGTTCAACCGTCTGGTTGGCAAAAAGCTGGCGTTGGTCGATGATCAGCCCGGTGTGACGCGTGATTTGCGCGAAGGGGCCGCAAGGCTGGGTGATCTGCGTTTCACCGTGATTGATAGCGCAGGGCTGGAAGACGCGATGGACGACAGCCTGCAAGGGCGGATGCGCCGTTTGACCGAGCGTGCGGTTGAAATGGCCGATGTGTGTCTGTTCATGATTGATGCGCGTGTCGGTGTGACCCCGACCGATCAGGTGTTTGCCGAAATTTTGCGCAAGAAGAACGCCAATGTGATTGTTGCGGCCAATAAATCCGAAGGCCGCGCGGGCGAGGCGGGCTATCTGGAGGCGTTTTCGCTGGGCTTGGGCGAGCCTGTGCGCCTGTCTGCCGAGCACGGCGAGGGCATGGACGAGCTTTACCACATTCTGATGCCGCTGTCAGATGCCTTTGAAGAGCGCGCCAAGGCGGATGCCCCCGAGACCGATGTGGATGTGGGCGAAGACGACGAGGATGCGCCGCGGGTTCCGACCCGTGAAAAGCCGTTGCAAATTGCCGTTTGTGGCCGGCCAAATGCGGGTAAATCGACGCTTATCAACAAGATTATCGGCGAAGAGCGGCTTTTGACGGGGCCCGAGGCGGGCATCACCCGCGATGCGATTTCGGTGCAGAAAGATTGGGCAGGGCCGGATGGGGTGCCCGTGCCGATGCGGATTTTTGACACGGCGGGGATGCGCCGCAAGGCCAAGGTGCAGGAGAAGCTGGAAAAGCTGTCGGTGTCGGATGGTTTGCGCGCGGTGAAATTTGCCGAGGTTGTGGTGATCCTGCTCGATGTGGAAATTCCCTTTGAGCAGCAGGACTTGCGCCTTGCCGATCTGGCCGAGCGCGAAGGTCGTGCCGTGGTCATTGCGGTCAATAAGTGGGACGTGGAGACCGAAAAGCAGGAGAAGCTGAAAGAGCTCAAAGAAGAATTCGCACGGCTCTTGCCGCAATTGAAAGGTGCCCCATTGGTCACCGTGTCTGCGAAAACCGGCAAAGGGCTTGATCGTTTACAAGAGGCAATCATGCGCGCCCATGACATCTGGAACCGCCGGATCACCACGGCGCAGTTGAACCGGTGGTTGACGGGCATGTTGGAGCAGCATCCGCCGCCCGCACCCGGTGGTCGCCGCATCAAAATGCGCTATGCCACCCAAGTCAAAACCCGTCCGCCGGGCTTTGTGGTGATGTCGTCGTTCCCTGATCTGGTGCCAGCCAGCTACACCCGCTATCTGGTCAACGGCTTGCGCGAGGATTTCGACATGCCGGGCACGCCGATCCGTCTGACCCTGCGCGATCAGGGTGATAAAAACCCGTATAAAGACAAGAAGAAAAAGCAGACCGGACGTCTGTCAAAACACATCAAAAAGCCAAGCGGCGATTAAGCAGGTGGGCGGCGCCAAGAGAGTGTCGCCGCAGCCAGCACCACAATGCCAAAGGCCGCAAGCGCAGTCACGCCATTTGCCCCATTGGCCGCGATGAGCCCGACCAGCGCCCAGATCATGGTCGCGCCATACCCCGTCACCGGCTTGCGGGACAGAACCCATAAAGCCACAGCAAGCGCAAAGCTGATCCCTGCAAAGGCCCAGCCCAAGCTTGTGAACATGATGCCATACCCTGCTGCTGTGCTGCCAAGTGATACGAATGAAGCCGCCGTGAGCCAGCCTGCGTAGATTGCGACAGGGGTTTGCAACCACCAGCGGTCTGCGCTTGTGCTGCGCAGCAAGGCCCAAATCGCGGCAAAAGCCATGATAAATATGGTAATCGTCGCCCAAATCGCACTTTGGTTCGCGATCCATAGCCATGGGGTCCCGACGGCCAGGCTGATAATCAGGGGCAATCGCACGGCATCCCAAGCGGCATCATCGGGCCGTTTGGCAACACCATAGATTGCCGAGACCAGCAGCCAGCCGTAGATCAGCCCCCAGATAGAAAACGCATAACCCGCTGGCTGGATCGGCGGGTTGATCTGCGGCACAGGCAATTGATCCGCCGTGAAACCGGTAAAGGGTGACGTTAAGGCGGGTGAGACGACGAAAGTCACGGTGACAACGAGCGTGAGCCATGAGAGTGTATGTTTCATGACCTTTATACGTCGCATTTTCACATCTGGTTCAATTTTACGTTCTGTTTTTAGAGCAGATCGTATTCAGACCAATTGGCCATCCGCGTTGATTGTGGTTTTGCCGCGCAGGTAGGGGTGCAGCACCTCTGGCAGGGTGACGGATCCGTCCTCTTGCTGGCCGTTTTCCAGCACCGCAATCAGACAGCGGCCGACCGCAAGGCCAGAGCCATTGAGGCTATGCAGATACGCAGGTTTGCCGCCGTCGGTGGGCTTGAAGCGTGCATTCATGCGCCGCGCCTGATAGTCGCCACAGGTCGAGATCGAGGAGATTTCGCGGTAAGCGTTCTGACCGGGCAGCCAAACCTCGATGTCATGGGTGCGCCGCGCCCCTGCGCCCATGTCGCCGGTGCACAAAACAACGGTGCGGTAGGGCAGGTCCAGTTTTTCCAGAATGCCCTCGGCGCAGGCGGTCATGCGCAGATGTTCGGCGTCGGAGGTGTCGGGGTGGCAGATCGTGACCATCTCGACCTTTTCAAACTGGTGCTGGCGCAACATGCCCGATGTATCGCGCCCCGCAGAGCCAGCCTCGGAGCGGAAGCAAAGTGTGTGCGCGACAAAGCGGCGCGGCAGTGCAGCCTCGTCGACGGTGGTGTTATTGACGATATTGGTCAGCGTGACCTCGGCGGTGGGAATCAGCCACCAGCCGTTGGTGGTCTGATAGCTGTCCTCGCCGAATTTGGGCAATTGGCCGGTGCCAACCATCATGTCTTCGCGCACCATTACGGGGGTGTTGGTCTCGATCAGGGCGTTGTCCTCGACATGGGTGTCGAGCATGAATTGCGCCAGTGCGCGGTGCACGCGGGCCACGGCCCCCGACAGCAGCACAAAGCGGCTGCCAGAAAGTTTGGCGGCGGTTTCAAAATCCATGCCGGGAATCACCGAAGGGATGTCAAAATGCTCGACCGGGGTGAAGGCAAAATTGCGCGGGCTGCCGTGTTTTTTGATCTCGACGTTATCCGTCTCGTCGGCGCCATTTGGCACGTCGTCATAAGGCAGGTTCGGAATCGTCAGCAGCAAATCGTTCAGGGCCACGTCAGCCGCTTTCGCCTCGTCATTCAGAGCCGCGATCTCGGCCTTTTTGGTCGCCACAAGTGCACGCAGACGCTCGAATTCCGCTTCATCGCCTTTTGCCTTGGCAGCGCCAACCTGTTTGGCCGCCGTATTGGCGTCGGCCTGAGCGGTTTCAGCGGCCAGAATCTTGGCGCGACGTGTCTCGTCCAAAGACAGAATCTGTGTAGAGACCGGCGCCAGCCCGCGGCGGGACAGGGCCGCGTCAAATGCGGCAGGGGTGTCACGGATCATGCGAATATCATGCATCAGAGTGGTCCTTGGGTATGGCAAATTCATTACGTGCCCCCATATGCCGTAAACTAAGGTGGCTGTGAACCTCTCAATTGCGGGGTAGGCTGTTGCCATTCGACAGGCGCAGTCATAATGTGCCGCGACTTTGGCGCTCGCTTTGAGGGGCCGATACCCACTTTAACGGAGGCCACCATGCAGGGCATTCAATCACTCATTCCACTGATCCTGATCTTCGGGATCATGTATTTCCTACTTATCCGCCCACAGCAGAAAAAGCTGAAGGATCATCAGCGGATGGTCGAGGCGCTGCGCCGGGGCGACCAGATTATCACGCAGGGTGGTATCATGGGTAAAGTTGTAAAAGTGAAAGACGACAGCAACGAGGTTGAAGTCGAGATTGCATCGGGTGTTAACGTGCGCGTCGTGCGGTCAACGATTGCAACGGTTGTGAACAAAACAGAGCCTGCAAAATCCTGAATTTCGCACGCCTTACCGCATTGGGACGACATCTATGCTGAACATCTCACCGCTTAAACAAGCGCTGATCTGGCTGACCTGTGCGGTTGGTCTTTTGCTGGCCCTGCCAAACGGATTTTACAGCCGTGTGGAGGCGCACAATGATGCCATTGCGGCAGGGCAAGCCGACACC